>Ga0207951_100053_pt1 | contig 95128 bp, 91 predicted proteins | sample Subbio12Aug_8Bad_FD_184830 | JGI IMG/M metagenome (GOLD analysis project Ga0207951, IMG submission 184830) | Serpentinite rock and fluid subsurface biosphere microbial communities from McLaughlin Reserve, California, USA - CR12Aug_8Bad (SPAdes) | ecosystem: Environmental > Terrestrial > Deep... | reverse complement strand
TTCTCTACCTGCATTACTCCCGCCATCGTTAATGCCGCCACCCGTGGGGTCGCGATTACCACCTGTGCCACGACTAAAGCTATAGGAGTATACATTAAACCAAGATTCCCTAAGGGACCACTGCGCCACAATAACAGGCTAATCCATAGACCTACTACAACCGGTGGTAAGCCCATGGCGGAATTTACTAGGCTTTGTAGTAGGCTCTTGCCGGGAAATTTGCCGAGCCCCAGCACAGCACCGCAGGGTATTCCCAATAATATGCTTAATAGTGTGGCTACACCGCTTACCCTAATAGTCAGGTAGGCGATCTGCCACACTTCTCTATCCCCGCTAATTAGTAGACGAAAGGCCTCAGTCAAACCTCTCCACACAAGTTCCATTATTTTCTCCTTCGTTTATATCTCTACTCAAATTATAACAGGAGTTGTCTGTTTTGGTCGCGAATATTGCTATAAAGCGGAGGTGTTGTTATGTCTACCAATGAACAGGTGCGGGGTTATTTACTTGTGTGTACTCGGGCCTTTTCTGGCAAACGGGGACGCACTGGTTTGGTAAGTTTTGTGTTAGGACAGGCGGGCCCAAGTACCTTGGCTTTGGCTGAGGAACAGGGGGTAGCAGCTCTGCATGGCATACTCTCTATGACTCCGCCAAATGAGATCCACCTCGCGCTCAATAAACTACGGGAACAGGGCTGTGTGGAGGTTAGGGACACCCTTATTCGCGACCGCGCACTGCCACTCCTGTACCTGCTTGATAAAGGTAGCTTTGAATTAGAACGGCTCCGCCCAATTCTAAACCTCCCTGCAGCGAGATCTGCCCGCACCACCGAAAAAGCTCTACTAGTCTTGACTAGGTTGGGTAAACTTATGGAGGGGCTTGCTACTCAACCCAAAGAGAGTTTGTCTGAGCACATAGCCCTCGGTGTGCAGCAGTTTGAACATTACATAGAACTCTTGTGTAAAGCTCTAGAGCTAAAAAAAGACGTGCCATTGTCATCCCCACAAGCGCAGAGGCATTTCGCTAATAGGTTAGAGGTTTGCTTATGCATGAGCGTTTTTGCCGAGCTCCCCGAAGTAGAAGCGCAGGCCCTCCGTTTGGCAACTGGTATTGGGCTAAAGCATCAGCTTAAGGAGGCGGACTTTGCGGCCTATTATCCACAAACCGATATGCATGACAAGGCCCGCATAGCCGCAGCTCGCGTGCTCTCGCGGGAGTGGCAAGGGCGTAGCCCTTTAGCTTCAGTGATTGGTTTTTTGGTTCTGAGCGAACCGAACTAGAAGGAGGGCAGTTGGAGGTATGAGTAGCAAGTTTTGTGGAGCCAGCTAGGGCATTTTTTCTTTTGGTTCAAAACGAGTGATGTGTATGCCGATTCTCTTTATACCGAGTTTAACCTCAATGCTGAAAGTCGCGGTCTTGAGAACTTCGGTCCACATCTTCGGGTTCCAAAACGTGGGATATTGCACGCGCACGAACTGCCCTAGCCCGATAGGGTCGCTGCCAAAGGATGAGACTGTAAGCAGTGCATCCGTGATGCCTTGCTTCAAACTCTCCGAGAGTATATGCATGAATTCCTCAGAATTCTCGTCCTTTGTCAGATCAACTCTTCCCTGGTAATTGACTAGGCTTACTAGGGTGTCGACCTTAAGGCTAAAATGGGGGACACCCGCGATGATTTGAGTTTCCCAAGATGGCTTGGCTCGCTCAATGGCAATAATGATGCGACTGGTCTCTGGTACAAAGCGTGGATCCGGCTTAAGCAAGATCTGCACCAAGAAGTCGTGTGAAGTCCCTTGAGCAAGGGAGAAGTACTGCTGTTGCGATAGAGTAGTAGTCCCTACCAGACGATCCCCCTGCCAGGAGGCCATGCCGACTATCTGTATATCTTCGGCCGTTGTTCCTTGACCGGTTCCACCTCGATCGCCACCACCGCCATCGGCCCCTCGTTCTTCTGGAGGCCGGGGATCAGTACTGCCAATGGGTGTAAGCAGCGTTGTGCTGGCGTCCATGCCGGGAGTCATCATGCGCGACGAAAAAATCTCCAAGGTAGTGGGGGGACTATCCTGCTGCATTTTGGCGCGGTCCAACATATCCTTCATGAATAGGCCAACCTGCTGTCCTTCGGCAGGAATGGTCGTCAATAGTTTGCGTGCTGTACCCAGTGTTACAGCGACGTAACTTTCTACCCGCAGGTCGGTATGCTTAAAAAGGTCATTCATTACTGCTGAAACTCCTTGGCGGGCTGCTTCTTCTCCAAAGACTACCACCAGCAGCTTCCCATAGGAGTATACATGTGCATCCGCATGGCTGGCTATAGCAAATGCCTCAGCTAGGCTGGTGCTGCGAAAACTCTGCACACGCGACGACTGGGACCGATCTTCGTCAGCAATCGGTGCTACAAAAGTTACTAGGTAATGAGGGGACTCGGGTAGGTAATCGACTCCTACAGCTACCACGAGGTTCCTGCTCTCTACGGGCAGGGAGTCCCAGCAGCCGGAGAGCAGCATCATTAGCAATACTATGAGGGACAGTTTACGGCTATTTTTCAGGGCTGGTACCTCCCTTGCCTTTGCGTAATGAGGCCAAGAACAAAAACAACAGTAGGCTGGAGATAATAAATGACAAGTCGAAAACACCAAACATGTCGGAGAAAGCGACCGCCTGCCGAATTGGGATGTCATTTATGGCCATAATTAATAGCAGTCCACTGAGAAGCGCAGCCGTCTTGGCAAAAGAAAGACGACTCGACATCCCTTGGGTAAGTCGTGTAGCAGTGTACAATTGAGAGGCCGCCGTTGTAACAATGGTGGACAACCACACAAACATCATCAGACTATCTATGCGCTCAAAGAATACCACTTCGATACCGCTGAGTATGGAGAGAGTTGGCAAAAAGATAATATTTAGTTTTTCTATTCCAAAAAACATAACTGCGGTAGCTGTTACAAAAGTGTACACGCCAGTAGCCAAAAGCACGGCTCCTGAAGCCCATAGCTTTGAGGACGCTTTATGCTGGAGGTATGGGTAGACAAACCACAGGAAGTCAAAACCAGAATAGCTATATGACGCGGCTAGCGCACCCTTAAAAAGGTCTTCTGCTGGTTTGTCACCAATTAATGGTAATAGGTGGACGCTGTTGCCCTTTGTAAAGGGAATAACCACAAACAGAATGAGCGGCATGGAAAGAAAGAAGGCAGCCTCTGAATAGCGGGTGAACCCTGGAATTCGTGCCAATACAGCCATAAGAGAAAGGGTCAAGATTATAATAGCAAAGACATAAGTAGGCGTTTCGTGGAGCAAGCGTAAGGATAGATTGCCGGCATATAGTTGGGCAGTCAGCAGGCAAAGGGCAATTGCTCTGAGCCCATACACTGACATCCACACGCGGCCAAGGATCGGCCCTAGCAATAACTTGGGCCACTCGGCGGCATCCTGCGATGGGAACTCGCTGGCCAATTTATCTGCCAAGAGGGTTATACCGGACATCACAAGGCCGACAGCTAGTACCACCAGCCAAGCACTTCGCCCGGCGTCAGACGCCACGACTCGCGGCAAGGACATAATACCGTTGGCAAAGAGCACCCCAGATATAACAGTTAGGTACTGAAACGAAGTAACAGAGGGCTTAGGTGCCTTGTTCATTGTCCTTGCTCCCTGTCGGTTTGTTTATATAAGGTCTGCGATAGATAAAATCTCCCATGCTCGCCATCCGTAGCGGAGCTAGCGGACGTAAGTAGGGAACGCCCAGTACCTCAATAGAAGCCATGTGAATGATTATTGCGACCCACACAGCCATAATACCAACCCCCGAAAGGACACTGCCACCTAGCAGTAGAGCATACCGCAGGATGCGCACGAGTCCAATTACCCTGTAATTGGGCATGGCAAAGGAGCCGATAAGCGAGATGGCGATGGCGATAAGCAACAGTGGGCTGACCAGCCCGGCCTGGATGATAGCCTGTCCCAATACAAAACCCCCTACCACACCTACCGTCTGCCCTACCTTAGTGGGCAGTCTAGTAGCTCCTTCCTGTAGAATATCTACTATCAGGAGCATCAGAAAGACCTCAATGGCTGGCGGAAAGGGAATTCCTGTTCTAAAGGATGCCACCGGTATGGTCAGGTCTGTGGGTAAGATTTCATAATTAAAGCTGACCAGAGCCGCATACAGGGCAGGAAGGGTAGTGGCTAAAAAAAAGGCGAGGACCCGCAGTGCTCGCACCAGCGTAACCGATAGAGATCGTCCGTAGTAATCGCCTGCTACCTGAAACAAATCGGCGAAACCAACAGGCAGGACCAAGGCTTCTGGTGACCCGTCTACCAGTATGGCTACTCTACCTTCGAGTAGGTTCCCCGCTACCCTATCGGGGCGTTCAGTGTAGAGAGCCTGAGGGAAAGGCGAGAGGGAGCCAAATCCCATTAGCGACTCTAAGTAAGAACTGTCCATTAGCTCATCAACCTCGACCTGTGACAGGCGCTCTCTGGCTTCGTCCACCATGTTATCCGGCGCGATTTCGTCAATATATATCAGAAGAACTTTAGTAGTCGTTTTGGTTCCCATAGTAAAGGCCTCTACCTTTAGTTTTGAAGTTTTGATTTTTTGCCGCAGTAAGGCTAGATTGATCGCGGATGTTTCCACAAAGGCTTGCTTGGGTCCGAAAATCGTGGTTTCTGTTTCCGCCGTAGAAACTGCGCGCCCTGGACTGGCATGGGCAACAACGGCTAGGACAGGGTTCAAGCCTTCGATGAGTATGAGCGCCCAACCATCGAGCAAGAGGGTTTCCGCCTGTTTTAGGTCTGTGATTTCCTTGAGATCTGAAGACGATAAGAGTTGTTTGGCTAACGGGGGACGAGACTTTGCCTGAGGGCTCTCTGCCATATTTATAAAGCTAGCCATAGGCATAATTACTTCTTCGGCAATTCTAGATGGATCTGCAAGGTGATTGATGTAGACCACGGAGACTTTATGGCCATCGCCCCCGAGACGAAACTCTCTCACACAAAAATCATGGGCGTTTCCAAAGGTCTCTCGCAGGAACGCGAGATTGCCTTTGTAGCCTCTCATACGGATTTCAGGTTGTTGGTTGTTATTTGCTGGGTCAGCCTCTCCAAACAGACCTATAATCTTATCCCACAGGTTATCCATCTACCCACCCCCTTCAGGCTCCCGTCCAAGGGCTTATCCTTGGGCGGGTGCTAGTTTGGTTTTTTGTTTACGGGCTCGATCCTGAGTATTTGCAGTCCGATATTTCTGATGGTGACCTCGCATTCCACCTTGAACTGAGAGTTCTTGATATTTTCCCCCCAGTTCTGCGGGTCCCACAAATCCGGGTATTTAAGGCGCAGTTGTTGACCAAGGCAGAGGGGGTCACTACCCATGGCCGTGATTTTTTGCAGCGAGGCCAAGATGTTTTGTGCAATGTTCAGGGCCATGATTTGCTCTAACAGTTCGCTGTTCTCGCTCTTGCTCAGGTCAGAAGTGCCCTCATAGTTCTGTGGGCTGCTACGCACTTTAAGTGTAAGCCGATAGTGTGGAACTCCTTCCATCACAGTAAGGTCCCAGCTGGCTGTTTCTTGCTCTATCAGCGTTACCATGCGGTTGGCCTGCGGAAATAGTCGCTCATCTGGAGCGAACAACATTTGCAGCAGCATTCCCTTTGCTGTGCCCTGGGCGAGTGATAGATACTGCGTTTCAGGTAGCGTCAATTGACCTACTACGATATCACCCTGCCAAACAGCAGCCCCCATAATCTCCACATCTTTTTCGGGAGTGGATTGGCCGCCCTGGGAGCCGCCTCCCTCTGATTGGTCTACCTCGCCACCTCCGTCACCACCGGTCTTTTGCCCAGTAGCACGAGGGTCCAGGCTGCCTATCGGTCCAACCATAGTAGTAAGAGCATCCATACCCGGCGTCATCATGCGTATTACGTATTCATGGAGCGTGGGGGGTGGAGAATCGCGTTGGTTGTTAGCTCGATCGAGCAGGTCCCGTAGATACAAACCCATGCGCTGATTTTCAGGCGGCATAACTGAGAGCAGAGCCTTAGCATTACCTTTGGCCACGATTATGTAAGCGTTTGGTCGGAGATCGGGAAAGGAGAAAAGATCATCAATGGTGAAGCTTTGCTTCTGCTTGGAGGCTTCCTCCCCGATTACCAACACGGAAAGAATGCCAAAAGACATATAATGTGAGCTCGTATGCTGGAATATGGCAATCGCTTCACTGATGCTGTGGGCGCGGATAGTGCGCGCCCGGCTTTGCTCGGAGCGAGTCTCCTCCACTAGAGGGTTAAGGAATGTTATCTCGTAGTGCGGTTCTTCCGGTAACCAGTCTACCCCTATAGCGATGCAGAAGATGCGATTCTCAACCGGGAGTGCGTCCCAGCAGCCCGTCAGAAAGACTGAATTAACAATGAGACTAACTAAGATTAGGTACTTAAGTAAAAGGCGCATTTTTCTGGCTCGCTTTCTTTATGTAAATGAGGACTAAAAAGACAACAACGCTGATCGCGACAAACGATAAATCAAAATCACCGAATATGGCGGATACCGCCACAACTTCACGCAGCGGTGTGTCCCCCCAGGTAATAACGAGAAGAAAGCTGCCCAAGGTCATGATGGTCTTATGGTACGACACCCCTTTTATAATGCCTTGGAGGGCTCTTGTACCCATGTACAGTTGGGTAGCGGCTGTAATAACGACTATGCCCATCCATAGAAAGAGGGCGATGCTATCAATGCGTTCAACAATGCTGGTTTCGGCAATGCTGAGGATGGTCAGGGTAGGGGCTAATATACGCGTCATTTGCTCTAATCCTAGGAATGTAGTAGCTGCTATGGTGGTTAGAACGTATACGGCGGTTACGAAAACCATCGCCCACAGGACGGTACGGAGAGGCGCCTTTTGCTTATGCAGGTGAGGATAGGCAAAGAGCAAAATATCAAACCCAGCAAAGCTATAGGCGGCTTGGCGTGAAGCCTTGAACAGGTCGCTGACCGAGGCATCACCAAAGATGGGCCGTAAGAGGTAAAATTGGTCATGCTCAATGATCTGGACAAAGAGGGTGAGCAGGGGAAGCCAGACATAAACGCTGACTTCAGAGAAACGGGCTAAGCCGCCTAGCTTTGCTAGTACAGCCATCACCGACACGATTAACACTATAGCCGCAATGACGCTGCTCGGCGTAGTCAGCAGCATCCGGCTCGTTACTATGGCTGCATATATTTTAGCTGTCAAGACTGCGAAGAAACAGGACTTAATGAGATAACTAAATAGCCACAGTCGACCCAGCACGGGGCCTAAGAGAGTAAGGCTCCACTCGGCTGGGTCTTGCCCTGGGTAGTGACTCGCTACTAGGTGGGCAAGAGCAGCAATACCAAAGACAACCAGCCCGACAAACGCTATTACTACCCAGGCCGACCGACCAGCATCCTGTGAGACTACGCGGGGCAACGTAAAAATCCCGTTAGCAATGAGTGCACCGACGATCAGGATACCATATTGAAACGTGGTAATACTGGGCTTTGCTTTCATAAGTGCTGCTCCTTGTCAAGGCGGTCAGATTGATCAGGGTTCGCGCCGCGATATGGCTTGCGGAAGATATAGTCTGACATACTACTGAGGCGCAGGGGGGCGACAGGTCTTAAGTAGGGGATCCCTAAGATCTCAATGGAGGCCATATGTGTCAAAACAGCGAACCATACCGCTGCTATGCCTATACCGGAGAGTGCTGCGCTCGCGAGCAATAGTGAATAACGTAACAGACGTATTAACCCAGATATTCGATAATCTGGAGTGGCAAAAGAGCCGATAACAGAGACAGCCACCACGATTACCACTAAAGGGCTCACCAGCCGCGCCTGAATGACCGCCTGACCTAATACAAAACCTCCCACAACGCCTACAGTTTGCCCAATTTTGGAGGGCAGGCGCGTGGCGCCTTCTTGCAGGATATCGACTACGACTACCATGGCCAGCGCTTCGATGATGGGTGGAATGGGGATGCCTGAACGAGCAGATGCTACGGCAAACACGAGACTTGTAGGTAGAAGCTCATAGTTATAGGTTACGGCTGCTACGTAAGCCGCAGGCAGGGTCGTGGCCAGAAGGAAGCCTAAAAATCGCAGACCTCGCATCAGAACTGTTACGAGGCTATGGTTGTAGTAATCAGCAGGGCTCTGGAACAGGTCACTGAACCCAATAGGTAATACTAGGGCCTCCGGCGAACCATCTAGCAGGATTGCAAGTCTCCCCTCGAGGAGATTGCCTGTTACACGGTCTGGCCTCTCGGTGTAAACGGCTTGGGGAAAAGGTGATAGCGGACTGATCCCAATAATGCTTTGGAGGTAGTTAATTTCTTTTAGCTCATTGACCTGCACCGCCTGCAAGCGCTCCTGTAGCTCGCTAATCATGTCGGGAGCAGCTAAGTCTTGAATGTAGAGCAGGAAAGCTCGCTTCGAGTCTGTAGAGCCAAACATAAACTTTTCTATACATAGTTTCGGGGAATGAACGCCCTGCCGTATCAGCGACAGGTTGGCCTCACAATCCTCAACAAAGGCTACCTTCGAGCCTAGGATAGTGGTCTCAATTTCGGCTGCTGTGGTGCTGCGCCCTAACTTGGCGCGAGAGTCTATATCTAGAGCCACTCTCAAGCCGTCTACCAGAACTATAGTGTGTCCTATCAATAGGCCGTCAATAGCTTGTTTGAGGTCGGTTAATTCTGTAATGTTAGACGCCGAGAGAACCTGTTTAGCTTCATGGGGCTTATGCCTGACGTCGGGGTCATCAATTAACGCAGCTAGACTAGTCAGGGGAAGAACTATTTCACTGGCGATCTTGGTTTCGTCAGCTAAACTCTTAATATATAGAACGGCAACTCGCTTGCCAGTAACACCGAGTTGGAACTCTCTTGTTACGAAGTCGAGGGCGTGGCCAAGTGTGCTTTTGAGGTACTTTAAGTCATTAGCGAAGCCCTGTAGGGGTACCTGACTGTGCTTGTCCTCTATGTAGTCATCACCGTCAAGCAAATCTTTTATCTTCTGCCACAGGTTCACAACCCCCACCCCCTTCACCACATTAGTGTCTCCATGGATGGAGTTACCATGCATAAAAAGGAACACCTCGCCCTGCGTCGAACAAATATGATGAGGTGGTTTTAATGTACAATCCTTTATCCCCAGAGATATTACAGTCAAGAATTTATCCTCGGCAGACCGATATGCGGGGGGATTATTTTCGCGATGTTACCGCCGTTATTCACTCCACTCCTTTTCGTCGCCTTAAACATAAAACTCAAGCATTTTATGCGCCCCGTAATGACCATGTGTGTACGCGCATTGAGCACGTTTTACATGTTTCGACTATTGCAGCTACCATCTGCAAAACCTTGGGGTTAGACGCAGATATGGCGCAGGCTATTGCCTTAGCACACGATCTAGGGCACGCCCCGTTTGGGCACGAGGGGGAGCGGGTGCTGAACCAAAAGACCGAATCTATAGGTGGATTTATTCATGAATTGCATGGCTTGCGCGTGGTTGAGGTATTGGCGAGCGATGGGAAGGGCCTCAACCTTACCTACGCCGTACGTGACGGCATAATTTCGCATTGTGGAGAGCGCTTTGAGCAGCGTTTGAGCCCTGAGCCTGAGGAAAAAGAATTGCGCAAAATTAGCGACCGTGGGCGTAACCCTAATACTTATGAGGGCTGTGTGGTGCGTTTGGCTGACAAAATTGCCTATCTCGGGCGCGACTTAGAGGATGCTATTACAGCCAAGTTTGTAACGATAGGTGAGGTCGATTCTCTCGTGCGCAAGGCCTTAGGCTCATCTAATGGCGAGATTATTGGGACACTCGTCGCAGATGTAGTTAAGGAATCGCAGGGGAAAAACTACGTAGGCTTTTCCGATGAGAAGAATGAGCTCGTACTCAGACTGTATGGCTTTAATAAGGAGCGCATCTACTTTAACCCGCGTATGGAGCGATACCGTGTTTTTTGCCAGAGAATGATTGAAGGGATTTTTGACTATACCTTAGGGCTTTATGTTCAACATGGCTGGGATTTTGCGGGCTATGAACGGGGAATTATTCGTTTGGATAAACAGTTCGGAGGATATCTTAAAGAGATGCAGCATACGTACGAGGGCGAGCGAGCCCCCGCTGTGCGCATCGTGGCAGATTATGTAGCTGGCATGACCGACGAATATGCCATTGAGTGTATTAAGCAGATAACCATTCCTGAACCGATCGATTTTGCGGATAATGATTGATCCCCGAAGTCGGCGTCCTGGCCCCGCATCCTGAAGAATGCTCGTGCTGTGACGCCGCTACTAGACTTACCTCTCCCGGGGGAGTATACTGTATACGACCTTGCCTAGCAGATTGTGGTAGGCGGAATGTGCTTATAGCAGGAGGCTCTATGGTATACTTTCTGACTTTCTTCCATCTCATTGTAGGTGTGGCTTTACTGCTTGCTTTTCAACGTAAGACCACTCGCTTGTACTTGCATCTTGGCTTAGGGTCATTAGGCATTGGGGCAGGCATGCTGGCCATTTTAGTCTGGTTAGTACTCGCTAATCGGTAAAGAAATAGAAGAGCTGACTCACGTTGCATGAGCCAGCTCTTCTATTTACATTATTTATTGTCGCTCTCGTATTCATCCTTGAACTTTTGCAGCATTTCTGCCCACTCAGCCTCGGTTATCCTGGTCTCTTCTTTCATCTTTTGCTGCAGCGCTAGAACTTTTTCGTCCAGATACGGTGTGCGCGCAAAGGCTGCAGCAAAGACGCTTGTAGGCCTAAAGTCGCCTGGTACAGATACCTTGTTTTGCATGTAATCACAAGAGCCGCACTTCGCTGTGCGCAGTACAATGGGAGGCACGCCGTCGCCATTATTACTAATCCCCCCGGAATACAGGGTAAGGAAATCAAACCCTAAAGTGTGGCGGCAGTGCGGGCAGCGCGAGCGCAAGATTTTACCGGAAAAAGTTACGATCGTATAGGCAAAAAGTGTACAGCCTAGTAACAGTGCTAGTACTGTGTTTACGGGGTTTGGTCCTGCATAGCCGACAGACATGCCTTTCTTCTGTACACTCATATTTTCATCAATCTCATAGGTAAAGGTCACACGGCGACCATCAGGATGTACTTCGGTCACGTGCACAGTGTATACAGCGCCAGAGCGTCTCGCGTCTATTAACCCTTGGTCGAGCCTATCTTGTGGCACAGTTTGCCGAAGCGCGTCAAGGTGGGCCTGTGGCAGGGGCACGCTTCGGTCGGTAATCTGAATGTAGATAAAAACAACCGCTACAACCACTAATATAACCACCAGCGCCTTGCGGCCCTCCTGTAGTTGCTTATCTAGATATGCCATGTTGCATATCGCCTCCTGTTTAGACTTCACCTTAGTAATACGCTTCTAGGCTAGTAAGGTTTCATATTATTACATTAGCCTACAAATACTCCTCGGTGTCAGTCGTAGACAGCTACTCAGCTATGACTACCGACAGTAGCTTTAGGAAAAAAACCTGCAATTATGCGGGTTATTCGTTGTCGCCTATTAAATATGCGGTAACTGACTCTGGCTCAGTCAGTGATAACGCTAAGTCACAGATTAAGTCAGGCGCAGAGGACTTTGCCTCGCAAAATAATGGCACAACCATCAGCGAGCTAGCGGGAGTGACGCTAGGTAAGTTCTTAAGCAACCAGCGACGGTAAAAACTAGCTGATTTCTCGCGTAAAAGCCCCAACGGAAAAGCATGACACTGCAGACCGCGCCGATTGATTTCACAACTGGCCTGTTCAAAAGATATTCTGTTGTGAAATGTAAGCACTATGGCCGTCATGTTGATGCCCCTTTACCCATTTTTGCGCACTGAACCATAGTACAACGGGCTCTGTGGTTTTACAAGGGGTTACCGAGAAAAATTATGTTGTCAGGCTCCGTTCTTGTCCGCTTAAGTCCGCGATACAGTTCGCGAAGTCCGCGTCAATGGTGTCCCCAGCAACCCGATTGATAGTTGCTCTGCGTGCCAATACTCCTAAAACAGCCTGAGTTGGAAATCGCCTTTGATTACCCTTTCATATTCAGCGAGGGTAGCGGGCATTTGGCGTGGTACAAAAAACCATGGCCGAATTAAACGCGCTTCTTCATCTGATAGGGGCGTCTCACTAAAGATGCGGTACCAGTCCTGTGGGGAAAAGATGTAGAGGAATTTTTCTGCGGTCTTGCGGAGCAACTCCAAGTAATAGCTGGGGTCGATATCCTTGGCAAAGTCTTCTGCTAACTTGATTTCACCGTTCCCCGCATGGTAGTAATAAATCTTGGAGCGCAAAGTCCATTTGTCGCGGTCAGGACGAGAGGCTATTAGGTCAAGGGGCCGGCTGCGCTGGCCTTGTGTCATTAGGCCCTCTTCGTACTCCGCCATGGTTTGGTCTACAACGAGGTAAGTAATAACAGAATCAAATTCTACTTCGCGAGCGCGAATGCGCCGTGCAGTCTGCCGATAGTAAGCCGCTAAGCCAGCACTATCGCCTCGAATCAATTTGTCCACGCATACAACAATAAAATCATTCTGTAGCCCAAAGAGACGACGCGATCTAAAGACTACCCCTTTGCGGATCAGTAAATCGTTTTTAACTAGCAGATAGTTTTTGGGGGCGTAAGAGTACATATAGTCATAATGCCCGTCGTAATCTACCCTGATACCCGGCGGCAACTCCTCTGCGACGAGACAACTAATGGCATGTGCCGTCTTTGTACTCTCGGGCAGGGTAAAATAGATCCCATCGGTGTCTATTTCGATAACTTTACCGTGGGCACGTTCGACGTTATCGACCATTTTGAGCAAGATCTCTTGGCCCCGGGTCGTGATGTCGTTGCTGGCTTCGCTATCAGAAAAGTAGAGACTACTTGTGCCCAGCATACCATAAAAACTATTAATAAGTATTTTTAGACTATTTTGCAGTGCATCCGTGGCCTTAAATTCATAGCCATCGGGTGGTAATGTTTTGAGGCTGGCTTTAGCCTCTAATCGTCTCTCCGTTAGCACTTTTAGCACAGCCGGAAACGCATTGAGTACATCGGTGCGGGGCTTAATGTTAAAGCTTAAGCAAATGCTGGGATAAAGACTGGCCACGTCAGCCTTGTGTATGTCTTGGTGCCAGCCGAGACTTTTTGCTTCGGTAAGGCCCCCGCGCCCTTCTCCAAGGACGTGTGCGCCACGCAGGGGGAGACTATGTGTCTTTTGCAGATAAGCGCGGATCAGGCTTAAATCTGCTTTTGTACCTGTGCCCGTGGCTGCGCACTGTTGATATGTGAGGGGCAGCATCTGAGTCTGGAAAAACAGCGCGGGCGAAAGAAAGCTATACAGGGCTAAGGAGTCTAGAGCGTCGGCCTGCGCGTAGTCTAGGAGGTCTGCCGCCTTAGAGTCCCACATTTGAGAGATGTCGCCGCGGTCAAAATCCCGTCGGTCACGGGGTGAAATCCCTAAAGCAATAACAGCATCTTTGAGCCGGTAGTTCTCAAGCGCCCGCTTTGTGATATCCCAGCTAATCAAAAGTGGTAGGGTATCAATTATGTGTCGGCCGAATACAAAAAACTCAGGAGCCTCGCGCAACCCATAGCGACGCGTGATAGCGCGTTGTTTCAGTACGCTGCGGTTGCGTCCTAAGCAGAGAGGTATGTTTAGTTGCTGTGCCCGAGTTGTCAAATAGGGTAGGTCGAAGCCTACAAGATTATGCCCGCAAATTACATCATAGTCATTCTGATTAATCAGCCGGCATACTTCCTTTATCAAGCCTGCCTCTCCGAGGAGGCTTTCATCTAGGAGATAGGTCTGGCCCCGATTATCGGCTAGTGACGCCAGTATAATCTTGTCCATAGGGTCAGAGCTCGCAGCAAAGTGCTTGCCCGCGCTAGTGTACATTTCAAAATCCAAAGCGACAACCTTTAGCTCATGCGGCTGTAGGTTAGTGAACAAGGTAGTACCGCTGCGCATGAGAAAAGCCTCGACGGGGCTGCGCTGCCACATATGATCGGACATTGCTTCTCCGTACTTTGCCCGCCCGTAACTCTTGGCCTCGCGCAAGGCAGAGAGGTAATCCCGATAGCTGTCACAAAGAACTAGGTAGCGCAAGGGCAGCTCACCTACAAGTTCCACTACCAAGTAGCTACTCCCAAGGGGGCATAAATCTAGCGTATCGACTATAAAGAAGTGCTTGCTAGAGATACTGGTCTCCTCAATTATGTCTTGTGAGTTTCGTTTGTATTGCACAAACTGATCCCTTTGCTCGTCATGTTCAATGGCTACAACTCGATCAAATCGGTTCTCTGTAAAAGGCCACAAGTAAGCTCACCTCCCGGCTCGTAGCTTTAATGATTTCGCTTCTATTGCAACATCCTGAAGCAGGAGATTTCTTTAGGTATGCGAATCTTTATAATAAGGAGTGATGACGCATGTTCGATATTCTAATAAAAAATGCCAAGATCGTAGACGGCTCGGGCTCACCCTGGTTTTACGGTAATGTAGCTGTAAAGGGTGAAGAAATCGTGGGCGTTGGTCGTGTAGAGGGGCCAGCAACCCGCGTTATCGACGCAGAGGGGCAATTTCTGACCCCAGGCTTTATAGATGCACATTCACACAGTGATGACTCTCTGCTCACCAATCCTCTCGCTGAGAGTAAAACGCGCCAGGGTGTTACCGCAGAGGTCATAGGGCAGTGCGGCTCGTCAGCAGCCCCCCGTAAAGATGCTGAAGGGGCATACGACTATAAGTCTTTGGCAGAGTATCTCGATGTGTTAGAAAAGCGCGGCGTGGCCTTAAACGTTATTCCGCTACTTGGGCACGGTAACCTACGGCAAGTAGTAATGGGCTACGATAATCGTAAAGCTACCCCTCTGGAATTACAACAAATGTGTCAACTAACAGCAGATTCGATGGAAGCTGGCGCGTTCGGCTTTACTACGGGGCTTATTTACCCGCCGGGTTCTTACGCTGATGCTGAGGAAATAACCGCTATAGCTAAGGTAGTAGCCGAATATGGCGGTATTTACGCTACGCATATGCGCGATGAAGACGGAAACCTACTTAGGTCTGTTGCTGAGACCATTGCTGTCGGCAAAGAAGCCTCATTGCCTGTTCATATCTCTCATCATAAGGTGTGTGGGGAACGCAACTGGGGCCTAGTTAAGGAGTCACTGAAGTTAATTGATGAAAAACGTCAACAGGGTGTGGATATAACCATGGATCAATACCCCTATATTGCCACGAGCACTGGGCTTAAAGTCATTATCCCACAGTGGGCTCACGCCGGGGGGACGGCTGGCCTGCGGGCACGCTTTACCGATGCCGAGTCGCGTGCGAGCCTTACGCAAGAGATACTTTCCGCCGAGAAGCGTTGGGACTGGATATTGGTAGCTTCCTGCAGCAAGGAACACAACAAAATCTACGAAGGCAAGACTGCTGCCGAGATTGCTCAAATGACAGGCAAAGCACCTGTTGACGCCTGCTTAGATCTCTTGCTGGATGAAGACTTTAGTGTAGGTATGGTGCGCTATGCTATGTGCGAAGAAGATGTAGAGCTAGTAATGCAACATCCGCACGTAATGATCGGTTCTGATTCTTCGGCGCGTGCTACTTATGGGCAATTATCTGAGGGTAAACCCCACCCGCGCGCTTACGGCACCTTTACCAGAGTATTGGAAACCTATGTGCGCGAACGTAACGTGCTCACCCTGGAGGACGCTGTGCGCAAGATGACAAATTTAACGGCCTCGCGTTTTCAGCTGTGGGACCGCGGCTTAGTTCGTCCCGGGTTCAAGGCCGACTTAGTTCTTTTGGACCTCGCTAAGTGCAAGGAGAATTGTACCTTTGCACAACCTCACGCTTATCCCGAGGGAGTATCGTTAGTATGCGTCAATGGTACCATCGTAGTAGAAGCCGGTGAACACCTAGGCCTAACACCAGGGAAAGTTTTGAGGATGGGCCGGTAATGCTTGCCGCTTGAACATGAAACACGACCTGTGACCTAGGGGGCGAATCACTACTCACAATCACTTATCACTAGGGATTAAGCGCTTTCCGCAGTCCGCTTGCCGCTTTCTTAAGAGCGGATAGCTAAGAGCGGAGAGTGCCACCGCCATCGCTATGTGTCATTGGGACCCCCAGCTGTGCTTTCTACTGGCTCATCCCTAAAGCAAATACAAATCCAATTCTCGACTCAACTCCGCCAGCATCGCCACGCCTGCTACGCTATTGCCTTTGTGGTCTAGAGCCGGGCCAAAAACGCCAAGGCCATACCGTTTAGGCACGACACCTAAAATTGCACCTGACACGCCACTTTTAGCAGGGAAGCCTACATTAATGGCAAACTCGCCCGAGGCGTTATACATACCACAGGTAAACATAAAGGTGCGAATAATTCTGCGGTACTGTCGGGGGATGGGATGGTTGGCGTCATCACAGTCCATGGCTATGGTTTTAGCCATAGTGGCCAAAGTAATGCAGTCGACCTCGATGCTGCACTGCCTAAAATACAGATCTAAGTTTTCTTCCACCGCGCCGCTGATAGCCTTGATATCGCGCAAAAAGTAGGCGATGGCCCTATTACGGTCACCCGTCTGCTTTTCCGATAAGTATACATCACGGTTGAAGCCGATGTTACATCCAGGGGCTAACTGTCTAATCAGTGCGACCAGCCGGTCTAATTTTTCTTCTGGAGAACCGCCGTTAATTAAAGATGTGGTGGCGATAGCTCCGGCGTTAACTAGAGGGTTCACTGGTTTAAGAGAGGTAAAGGTCTCTAGTTTCATTAGAGAGTTAAACGAATCTCCAGTTGGCTCCATGCCAATCCTGTCAAAAACTACGTCTGCTCCGTTATCCATGAGGGCTAGGGCCAAGGCAAAGGGCTTAGAGGCGCTTTGCAGCGTAAACCGCATGCTGTAATCACCCGCACTAAAGGTGTTGCTTGCAACATCTGATACTACAATAGCGAGCGAAGCCGGGTTCATCTTGCTTAGCTCAGGGATGTAGTTTGCCACCCGCCCATTCAACGTTAAAGGGCGGTACTTTTCCACAAGTATGTTTAGCAAATCTTTCATTGATATAGTCCTCCTCTATCTGCTAGGAAGATTATAACGCTTGTCTTTTGTACTGGCTATGGCGGCAATGCTGTTTGCCTAGGCAAACAGGAAGGAGCAGGCCTTGGCCTGCTCCTTTGGTAGGGTATGTGGCAAATTTAATTAGCGAGCTGCGTTGGCCAAAGCCTTGGCAACAGCTTCCTTAGCTTGGTTAGATGTGCCGGTAGCCATGGTGTAAACGTCGATGTCGGCGCCGTTCTTAGCAACAAAACGCTTAGGTAGTTCTACCTTAGCTTCGGCATAAGCGGTGTATCCAGCCGCGAGACCATATACTGCGGGGTCTTTGCGCTCGAATACAACGTTGCCAGCAGCGTTCTTTTTGATTACGTCCTTACCGTCTTCGCCCTTGAGTACGTTGCCTTCAGCGTCCTTTTCCTTAGCAGGAGTGGTGGCGTGGAGGTCAACCTTGGTGATCTTGTCGCCGCTGATGGTAACCCATACAACTGTCCAACCCTTGTCGGTTGTCTCAGACATAGCCATGTAAGTACCGTCAAAGTATTTAGCGCTTGTGGTCGGGGTTACAAGAGCCTTTTGCATAGCGCGGAGAACGGCTTGCTTAGCTCCGTTAGAAGTGGCGGTAGCCTTAGCAACTGCATCGACATCCCAAGTGTTCTTTTCTACGAAACGCTTCGGGAGATCAGTAACAGCTTGATGATACTCTGCCCAAACATAAGAAGCCTCCTTGGCTTGGCCAAGGCCGGTGTAGCCTTGAACTTTAACATCAGTGATCTTGTCGCCCTTGATAGTAACTACAGCACTGTAGTCACCCTTATCATTAGCGTCGGAATAAGCAGTATAAGTGCCGTCTTTGTATACGGGTTTAGCAGCGGAACAGCCAGCTAACAAGGAGAGAGACATTACAGCCACGAGAGCAATAATGAGAATACGTTTCACTTAAATTACCTCCTTATAAATAAATTGAAAAGCTCTTACTTGGTTGTGACAAACTCACTACACCACTTGCCTACCTCAAGGGGCTATAGCTTGTGTTTGTTTTCACATTTACCCATATGTATTGTACTATTTCCCTTGTTAAAAATACAGCTAAAAATAAATCGAATTAATATTTAGAATAAGTATCTTATGCCATGCGGGTTGCTTTCACACGTACGATGCTTCGTCTCGCGACCGTATCGATACAAAAACTGTAGCCTTGCTCCGGAAAGTCTAGATTATCCCCGGCTATGGGTAGCCTGCCTAGTCGCTCTATGAGTAACCCACCTACGGTACTTGCTTCGCTTGCAAAGTTTGTATCTAGGGCGTCATTGAGGTCATTTATGCCCGTCCTCCCAAGGATTACGAAATGATCCGAGGAAGCGAGGACCGACACGTTTTCCTCCTCTTTATCGTATTCGTCGCGCATCTCTCCTACAATGTCTTCAATAAGATCTTCAATAGTTACAATACCTGCTGTTCCGCCGTACTCGTCCACCACTATGGCTATATGGGTATGCTTATCCCTCAGCTCTTTAAGCATGTTGTTAGCACGCTTGCTGTTCGGCACAAACAAGGCAGGGCGGATTAGGCTTCTCAGGTCCATTATAATCTCACCCGACACTAGGCACGCAAAGAGGTCTTTAATGTAGAGGATACCTACGATATTATCGACATTGCCTTCAAAGCAGGGGATGCGTGAGTAACCAGAGTTTACTGCTAACTCAAGGTTTTTCTGTGCTGGATCGTCAATATTAAGTGTTACCATATCGACTCGCGGTACCATAATTTCCCGTATGGGGGTCACGGCGCTGTCTAGCACCCCCACAATCATCTCGCGTTCTCCCGTAGGTAGAAGATCCGGGCCCTCAGTTTGCTCCACTATTTCACGCAGGGTATCCTCGCTGCAATCCGGTTCTTCTCTAGATACCATTCTCTTAGGTAGCTCAACCAAAAGGTATGAGAAAGGTGCTAGCATAGTGTGGATCATACCTAGGTAACGGGTACCAGATAGGGCGTACCTTAGGGGTGACCTAGAGGCGCAAGCCTTAGGTATTAGATCGCCAAATACGTTAAGTAGGGTTATGATTAGCACAGAGGCAACCGGCACGGTGTAGACCCCAAAAGGCCTGTAATCAAGCATCAGGCTTGTTCCTAACACCGTAAAGAGCACTACAGCAAAATTAGTGCCCATGAGAATGGTACCGATCAGCCGCTCTTTAGTCGTGGCAAGTCCCGACGAATTATTAGCATTGCACTGGTTCTTGGTCGCTAAGTTTGTAAGGGCAAGCTTATCTACAGCGCTAAAGGCAGCTTCCATGCTAGCGAAGAATCCAACCAAATATAGAGACAGGCATAAGCCAGCAAGCTTAGATAATATAACTATATTCAATTCAAAGACCCTCCTGCAACGTATGGTTGGTTGTCATGCTCATCGACGATTTCGCCGACAATCTCCTCCACCAAATCCTCTAAAGTGCAGATGCCAACGAAGCGCTCTTGCGAGTTGTATACTGCACACATATGTGCGCCCTTTAGCTGCAAATCTCGCAATACTTTAGGCACATTGTCACTGGCTTTGGCTTTATGGATGGGGCGGAGTAAATCTGCTATGGATGAGGGTTCTCTGAGCCTGGGCAATAGGTCTTTGAGATGGATAATCCCTACTAAGTGGTCAATATTATCTTTATACACAGGTAAGCGCGATAGACCAGTTTGCACCATGATCTTAGCTACGTCAGCGAAGGTGTCTTTTTCGGATACGGCTTGAATCTTGGCACGCGGGGTCATTACTGTCCGAAGCGGAGTGTCATCTGCAGCAAATATTTTGCGGATAGTGGCACCTGTGGCCAGTGTAACCGCTCCTGTTTGTTCACCTACGCAGACAGCGTTATCAATGAGGTTTTCGTGGCTTGCGTACGTAGTCTCCGATGGGTCAGGGAACATTGAGAGGAAGAATCTGCGACTCCACATAAGTACTGCAGAAAGAGGGGAGAAGATACGCACAGCCAAGGATAAGGGTGGCGTTGTAAGGGCAAGGGTTCTTTGAGGTCTGATTAAGGCCAAAGTTTTAGGGCCGATTCCACCACAAAGCAATAGCAATGTGAATGAGCTGACAGCGGCGATTGCCTCACTCGCCTCTCTGCCTATCCTCAGGGTAGAGAGTATGAGCATGGTTAGTGTGCTGGTAAAAAATACGTTTACTAGGGTGTTGCTAACGAAAATAGTAGCTAGTATTCTTTCAGGTTTCGCTACAAATTGCTGAGCGACACTGCCAAGGGATCCACCACGCTTGGCCAATTCCTTTAGCTTGAATTTAGGCATTGAGAACAATGCTGTCTCAGACGCGGAAAACAGGGCTGAACATGCAAGCAACAAAATTAGCAGTCCTATTCGGTAAGGCCCCCCAGGGTCTTCCAATGAATCTCCCTCCAGTATTCTATTTCTATCTATTTAACGCGGGTACATTTTTCAAAAACGTACCAAGTTGCATCCAAGGTAAATCCGGTGTTTTTGTAAAGCTCATTAGCTACCGCACTGTGTTCCGGGTAGGTGTGTAACTCCACCTTTGAAAACCCTTCAACGGCCATTTGCAGGAGGCTGGCATGCAAAAGATGCTTGCCTAAGCCTCGTCCCCGAAAAGGTATGGCTACTTCTAGATCACACAATGCTGAGGTTAGGCCATCCCGCATGGGATACCAAGCAATATGCCCCTTGACTATCTCGTTGTTCCTCAGGAGCATAACTCTTAGCGCACGATTGCGTTGTCCAAATTCTTGGGCAGAGGATTGTTTATACCAGCTATAGGCGTTATACCAGCAATCGTCACCTCTAAGGTACTCGCCTTGAAAGGGTAATGCAGTAGTAGGGGGAGAAAACATCTGGAGATCTAACACCAGTGAGGCATGGGTCTCGATTGATCTATAGCCATTTTGCCGCAGGAGTTCTATCAGCCGATGGTCCCCTGCGCTAACTTCTAGCATCTCTGTTGAACCCCACAGAGGTTGGAAACGCCCTTCTACCGTGTGGTAAAGTGGCGTGTCTGGGGAACCTACAGCGATTGTTGTCGCGGGATGTAAATAAGCTTCTGCCGCCGCCAGTAGTGATTTGGTATTATCATGGCATAATGCGAGTAAGTAGGCGATAAATCCATGGGTGCGGTCGCGAAAGGCATGTGTTACCCCAATTACCTCTCCAGCATCTCTGGCCAAGAATAACCCCTTACAGCCATAGGTTGGGTCTCTATTGAGTATGGATGCAAGTTCGTGGTCAGTAATGGGTGAAAAGAGACGTTTGCCTGCCGCGGCTGTATTAAAAAAAGCGGCGATGTCTGGTAGGTCAGCGCGCCGAGCCTGCGATATATGCATATAACCTCCAATATTAAGACCATACCTATAGTATTTTCGAAATGGCACTTTTAGTCAACATCTGCAAGAGTCTATAGTAGATGATACGGAGTGTGCAAGAGACGTAGAGCATAAACGTGGTTGCGTCACGCCTTAATACACCTGTTTACTGGTACTAGCTTCAATTCTTGCCCCTTTGCACATATTCTGCGCTTAAGTAGGGCTTTCCTGCAGTAACCCCGTTTTCCCTAACGGACAGGTAGTATATAATATCGACTAGAATACTAGGAGGTGTTATTGTGAACATTTACGACAAAGCCCATGAATTAGCCCGTGTTTTTAAAAAATCAGAGGAGTATCGCAATCTGCTCGCTGCGCAGGTAAGGCTCAGTGCTGATTCCGCGGCCTATAAGATGTTTCTAGACTATCGGCGTAAGGAAATCGCCTACCAGACAGCCATGATGTCTGGGCAAACGCCGGACGACAGTGAGCTCAAAAATCTTGAACGCTTGGCACAGATAATAGGCCTTAACAGTGCCGTGCGCGACTATATCCAAGCTGAGGCTCGCTTAGGGGTGATATTTAGCGATATTCAGCGTATCATCGGTGACTCTATCAAGGAACTGAGTTCAATGTATACTCAGGATGAAGAGGAAGGCGGTAACAACTAGATGCCATCATGTGGAATTATAGGCCTGCCTATGGTAGGTAAGACGACAGTCTTTAACCTGCTCACTGGCGCGCGTATTCAGACTAACAATTTTTTCTCCGGCAAAACCGAAGCCAACATCGGCATGGCTCGAGTGCCTGACCGGCGCATCGATTTTTTATCAAGACTGTATAAACCTAAGAAGACAACATACGCCCAGATTGAACTGACTGACGTACCGGGTTTGGTGCGCGGTGCGTCCGAGGGGCAGGGCATTGGTAACGCCTTTATGGATAATGTCCGTAAAGTCGATACACTAATTCACGTGGTACGCGGCTTTAAGTCTTCCGATGTCGAGCATATAGAGGGTAGCGTGGACCCCATGCGTGATGTCCAGACTGTAGCCTATGAGCTGTTGATGGCAGATATTGAATTTGTCGATAAGCGCCTAACCCGCCTCAAAGAGGGCAAGAAGCGCACAGTTCAAACCGAAGGGGAGATTGTGCTTCTTACCAGAATCCTCGAACATCTAGAGGCAGAGAAGCCTTTTGCAGCCTTAGAGCTCACAGCCGAAGAGCAGTTTGCCTTGGTAAACTACACCTTCTTTACAGACAAGCCCATAATTCTTGTGGCTAACCTCGACGACGAGCAGTTTAAGGCGTCGGACTACCCTGGGAAGGCAGACTTGCAGACCTATGCCAATGAGCATGGTCTACCTTTGATTGAAATCAGTGCTAACACCGAAATGGAAATCTCGGAGCTCGGTGGCGAGGATCGCGAGATGTTCTTTGCCGACCTAGGAATTAATGAGCCGGGAATTGACCACATCGCTCGTGCCGCGTACAAGGTATTGGGGCTGATCTCCTTCTTCACCGTAGGTGAAGACGAGGTTAGAGCATGGACTATTCGGGAGGGCCTCACTGCAAAACAGGCCGCAGGAAAGATCCATTCTGACCTCGAAAGAGGATTCATCAGGGCAGAGCTAATGCGATGCGCCGACATAGAGACTCATGGATCGCCAGCTAAGCTTAAAGAAAAAGGCCTTACCTCTCTCGAAGGCAAGGACTATATTGTAGGCGACGGAGACATTTTGAATATAAGGTTTAATGTATAGGGGGGAGGCGTACACGGTACACAGTACACGGAGGCGTTCCTGGTTCCTCGTGGACCGAGGATACGGCATACCGCAGATGAGCCGCTGGCTCACCCTGTTGTAGCGCGTTACCACGAGTAGCCTTTCGGGTGCGGGGCATGGCACGCCGTTCGTTGATACCCTCAGCTAGTGCTACACCCCAGTTCTCATTGGATTTTTGTTCTTTGATTTTTGTTTACCCCATCGCTCCCTTAGCGATTAGCGGTCTAAATGGAGGTTTTCAATATGGATACAGCCTCTGTCGCACGCCAATTGACAGAGTGGATAACCCAACAAGTCGAAGCCGCCCACATGCGAGGAGTCATTTTTGGTCTCAGTGGCGGAATTGATTCTGCTGTTATAGCTGGTCTTGCTATGCGCGCCTTCCCTAATAGCTCCCTAGGCGTGATCATGCCCTGCCATTCCAACCCAGAAGATCGCGAACATGCGCTCATGGTGGCTAAGGCCTTTGCTTTAAAAATTGTTGATGTGGACTTATCGGCTGTGTACGACACTCTCTTGCAAGCCGCGGCGCACGCTACCGCAGGCCTAGAGGTCTCGCGTTTGGGGTTAGCTAATGTTAAGCCGCGTTTGCGAATGACCACGCTCTATTATTTTGCTAACGTTCATTCATATTTGGTGTTAGGTACCGGTAATTTGAGCGAGTACACCATAGGCTATTTCACCAAGCATGGTGACGGGGGCGTAGACCTTATGCCCATTGCCGGCCTGGTAAAAGCGCAAATCCGAGACCTCGCGGCTTACTTAGGTGTTCCTCAACTCATTATAGATAAGTCCCCGAGTGCAGGGTTGTGGGCCAATCAAACAGATGAGGCGGAAATGGGCATGAGTTATCAACAACTAGACAAGTACATTCTTACCGGCGAAGCGGAACCAAAGGTGAAGGAGAGGGTAGACCGACTTGCCGCTCTTAGTGCGCACAAGAAGCAATTGCCCCCCATCCCTAAGCTAGAAGGATGCTCCAGGTAGCCAATGTGTCTCTACTTCACGTCATTACAATCCAAGCGACAAGCACCAAGAGACAAGAGACTAGCGCCTGACGCCTGTCGACTAAGTCCGAGTAGTATATTCCCTCCTCAGTGGGACATCCTACCAATAAGGAGGGTGTCCCTTTATGCATCGAAAATATTGGCTTGGAGCCGTGTTGGTGTATGTATTAGTGCTGGGCTTGGCCCTATATAACATCTTGCTGCAACGGCAACCTCGTGCGGCGGATCCGCCTGTTCCCACTCCAACAGAACAGTCGGACGTTGCGGCGATTACGTTTTTCATCCGCTATCGGTGCGGTCACGAAACTCCCTTAGCCCCGCAAGATGGTCTAGCGGGGGTATTGCGCATACTTGGCGTAAAAGAAGATGCCATAGCGTGGGAGGCTGACACTATTAATAGCGCAGCGACAGGCTTAATGCACATGGGCTATGTAGATGCCTTATGCCGGGAGTGCCAAACCTATCTTTTTGTGGGGGTTAAAGACGGTTATGTGGCCGTATACCACGGTATTCCGCGCGAGGGGGCAGAGCTTAAATTTGTGACCGACATACCTATAAGTCGTCTACCGCTCGATTTGCAACAGGGCATAACTCAGGGCATTTTGATACGCACGGATGAAGAACTTAATCGCTTTCTCGAAGGTATTGATCAATAGCCAGGTTGCCCTGGCTTTTTTTATTTTGGGCAGGTTTTTTGAGTCTAGTCGCGAACTTATGTACGGAGGCAGTACGAGGGCTGAATGTGAGCACGGGGCGTTCCGGGTTCCTGAGTCCGGGTTCCTTGTTCCTCGTTGATTCCTACTTCTCCGTGGAAACTAAGAACTAAGAACCAAAAACGTTTCGCAGGAGTGATTAAAGTGATCGTACTCGGTATCGACCCCGGACTTGCTCTCACAGGATATGGAGTGATCGAGGAGAGTGGCAATAAGTTTAAACTGCTGGAATGTGGCTGTTTGCGAACTCCCGCCAACACGCCGCAACCCCAAAGGCTTAAGTTAATTTATAACGGGATATTGGAGATATTGCAGAGGTACCCCGTAGACGAAGTAGCGATAGAACAGCTATTCTTTAACACTAACGTAACCACCGCATTATCTGTCGGTCAGGCTCGGGGCGTAATGATTTTGGCCCTTGCGCAGCAAAATATCCCTATTTGCGAGTACACTCCTCTCCAGGTTAAGCAAGCTGTTGCGGGGTACGGTCGCGCCGATAAAGTCCAGATCCAACGTATGGTACAATCTCTATTGGGATTAAAGGAACTTATTCGCCCAGACGATGCGGCCGATGCCGTGGCAATCTGTATTTGCCACCTGCAAACCTACCGGTTTACTAGGGCCGCAAATAAAGGAGTTGAGTAGAAATGTATAGCTACATATCGGGTATACTGCGTTCTAAGACTAGTACCGTGGCCGTTGTGGAGAATCAGGGGATAGGGTACCGGATTAATTCCTCTGTCCGCGCTCTTAATTCCGTTGACCTAAATGATAAAGTTATTTTCTATACTCACCTCTACGTGCGTGAAGACGAGATTTCGTTATACGGCTTCCCTGAGGCCGAGGGGGTAGCCTTATTTGAGCTTTTGCTTAGTGTGTCAGGAATCGGGCCTAAGGCCGCTCTCAATATTTGTTCTGCAGGTGGTGCAAGCGAGATTTATGGGGCCATCGTATCTAAGGACATCGGCTGGCTAACTAAGGTGCCAGGCGTAGGACGCAAAACCGCAGAACGCTTGGTTTTAGAGCTCCGGGAAAAGATAGCACGCGATTTACACCTCGGCGTAAGTATTCCCGCTGCTGGACTAGTCTCTATGGCACCACAGCAAAGCGTGGAAGGCCAAGTATGGCAGGCGCTGTTGGGGCTTGGCTATCAGGAACACGAAGTCGGTCAGGCAATAAGGCCAGCGCTCGCATTATTTGGTGCGCAGGCTAAAGTTGAAGAAGTGTTAAAAGCGGTCTTAAAGACCTTGGCGCAAGGTAGGTAGGAGGATACATGGAGCAGAGAATAATTAGTCCTACTGTCACAGTCGAGGACGACAACCTAGAGAGGAGCTTGCGTCCCAAAGTTTTAGCCGAGTACATCGGTCAGACCAAAGTAAAAGAGAACCTGCGGGTATTTATCGAAGCGGCTAAAAGGCGCAAAGAGGCTCTGGACCATGTGTTGCTGTACGGCCCGCCTGGTTTGGGCAAGACCACCTTAGCCGGCGTAATCGCCAACGAGTTAGGGGTGAATCTGCGCATTACCTCCGGCCCGGCTATTGAGAGACCGGGTGATTTAGCGGCTATACTTACTAATCTAGCCGAGGGCGATTGTCTGTTTATTGACGAGATTCATCGTCTGAGCAGAACTGTAGAAGAAGTCTTGTATCCAGCTATGGAGGATTACGCCTTGGATATCATCATTGGTAAGGGCCCTAGTGCCAGAAGCATTAGGTTAGATCTGCCCAAATTTACACTGGTAGGAGCCACCACACGTGCGGGGTCGCTGTCCTCGCCGCTGCGCGACCGCTTTGGTGTTATCAGCAGGTTAGAATTCTATGATACGGACGAGCTGGAGGAAATCGTCAGGCGCTCAGCCGCTATATTAGAGGTAAAGGTCGATAAACGTGGTGCCGAGGAGATAGCCAAGCGTTCCCGCGGGACGCCGCGTGTGGTAAATAGGTTGCTCAGGCGGGTGCGCGATTTTGCCGAGGTACGGGGAGACGGTACCATCACAGCAGAAACAGCAGATAATGCACTCGCACTGCTCGAGGTCGACGCCTTGGGCCTTGATTCGACGGATCGGAAATTAATGACCTCCCTAATTGAGAAGTTTGGTGGTGGTCCTGTGGGCTTAGAGACAATGGGAGCGGCCATTAGTGAAGTTTCAGAGACCATTGAGGATGTTATCGAGCCCTATCTCATCCAACTGGGGTTTTTGCACCGCACCCCGCGGGGACGGGTTGCCACGCGTCTAGCCTGGGAGCATTTGGGCCTGCCCTATAAGGATGCAGCCCCTACACAAGAGAAGTTATGGTAATTAAGAGTCGACTTACTTTAATAGTAAGGCGGCTCTTCTCCTTTTGCAGAGGAATGTTTTGGACAAAGTAAGAGTAAACATATCATATGTGACACAGTAGATGCAAAAAATGTCCACTATTAAAACATACACAAAAGATTCGAAAAAAATGTTCAATGGAATAGCAGGAAATATTAATACCAACAAAGAAATAAGTGGTACGTACGAAACATATACCTATTTACTTAATTAGGTAAAGGTATGTAGTCGTAATCCAAAAAGGAAAAGGAGTGACGATGTTTGGTAAGAAAATCGATGCTAGGACTGGTAGTTGTAGCGATGATGGCCTCCCTGTTTGTCGGTATTCCGTTGGCTCAGGCCAACACACCTATCCGCGTCCTGATTAACGGCGCAGCCCTAACTATGGACGTTGCACCTGTCATCCAATCCGGACGCACCCTCGTCCCTATGCGTGCCATTTTCGAAGCAATGGGCGCACAGGTTCACTGGGATGATGCTACCAGCACCATCCGGGCCTATCGCCGCGAATCGGCAATTGTTCTCCAGCTCGGCAACCGCAAAGCTTGGGTCAACGGTCCGGCCGTACAGCTCGACGTTGCACCGGTAGCTATCAGCGGTCGTACCTTGGTTCCCTTGCGTTTCGTAGCTGAAGCTCTCGGCGCAGAAGTTGGCTGGGAGGATGCTACCCGCACTGTTACCGTAAAGCACACTCCTTATGTGGCCAAGCCAGTCGGCGGCACTATTACGTACGGTCAGACCGCTGACCCAGTAATGCTTAACCCCATCCTCGGTACCGACACTGCTTCCTCCGCTGTCTATGGCCGCACTAACTGGGGTCTCACCAGAGGCAATCAGAAGACAGAGCCCTCGAACGCGCTCGCCGATCGTTGGGACTGGGATCCTCAAACCCTAACCTGGCGCTTCTGGCTCAACCCCAATGCTAAGTGGCATGACGGCGTCCCTGTTACTGCGAAGGACGTCAAGTTTACCTTCGACACCGTTATGCATGCCGACTACGACGGAGCTCGTAAGTCCAGCGTATCTCAGGTTGCCGAAATTGTTGAAATCGACAAGCACACCGTCGACTTCAAGATGAAGAAGGTCGATGCTCCCTTCCTCTTCAACATTGGCTTAGGACTCCTCCCGCATCACGTTCTCGGCAACGTGCCCGTTAAGGAACACCGAGCCCATGCATATAGCCGTGACCCCAAGGTTTTCCTCGGCAACGGCCCCTACATTTTAGACAGATGGGTATCCGGTCAATACGTAGAGTTAAAGCGTAACCCCAATTTTTTCCAAGGGCCTCGTCCTTACCTTGAAAGAGTAGTATTCAAGAACTACCCCGACCTCAACGTAATGCAGACCGCCTTTGAAAACGGCGACATCGACTGGTACGGTGCTTTACAGACGGACCACATCGAACGCATTATGAAGCAACATGCTGACCGCGCTTACTTTAAGGAACTTCCCAACCACGGCTATGACTATATGTCATTCAACCTTGTTCACCCCATCCTCAGCGACTTAAAAGTACGCGAAGCTCTCGTAGTTGGTCTGGATAGGGTTGCTATGGTTACTACCATACTTGACAAGCGCGGCGTTGTAATTCATGCCCATCAGATTCCGACCACCTGGGCTACCGGCGCTACTGGCCTCAACCACTATTCACACAGTGCAGTTCGCGCTCGTCAGCTCCTTACCGAGGCTGGCTGGGTGGTTCCTGCAGGTAGCAAGGACGGCGTCCGCATGAAGGACGGACAGCGCCTCACCCTGAAGGTAATCTGGAACAGCGGCAACACCATCCGCGGCGACGTAGCCTCCATGGCCGTTAGCTACTGGAAGCGCATCGGCGTCGAAGCCAGCGAAGAAGTTTTGGAGTGGTCCGTCGTGCTGAGCCGCTTCTCTAGTGGCCAGTATGACCTGCTTATAATCGGCTGGGCCCTCGGCCTTGACCCCGATCCATACCCAATGTTCCACTCCAGTCAGGCTGCAAAGGATGCCGCGGGCTTAATTGGCGGCTTCAACCGTGGACAGTATAAGAACCCCGAAGTCGACAAGTTGCTTGAAGCAGCTCGCGAAACCATTGATATAGCTGAACGTCGCGCTTATTATCAACAGATTGACCAGATCCTCAACCGCGAGTTGCCCTATCTTTGGCTCTTCCAGCGCACCACTGTGACCGCTATTGCCAACCGCATCCAAGGTATAACCTGGGCTCCCACCGGCAACATCTGGGTGGAGACCATGTTTATCAAGCCATAGGCGTAATCCTGTCAGTAAAATTAGGGCAGGGCTTGGGCCCTGCCCTAGCATTTCTTGAGACCAAAATGAAGGGGTGTTGAGCTTGGGACGCTATATCGTTGGCAGACTTATCCAGGCTTTATTCTTATTAGTCGGTGTGTCGCTGCTCACTTTTACGATCATTCAGATGGCTCCAGGTAGTTTCGCTGAACTGGTGGGCGAAAGCCAGGACGCCACGGTCGAAGAAAAAGCCAATCTATCTGCTATGTACGGCCTGGATCAGCCTGTACACGTTCAGTACTGGCGCTGGGTGCAGCAAGTGGCGAGAGGAAACTTTGGCCGTTCGCTAATTAGCGGCAGACCTGTCCTGGATATGATCAAAGAACGCCTTCCCGCTACTATTTTTCTGAACCTGATTAGTATCTTCTTTATATACCTGATTGCCTTACCTATCGGAATTATCTCCGCAGTAAAGCAGTATTCGTGGTTCGACCACATCGCGACTTTTACGGCATTCTTAGGGCAGGCCATGCCAACCTTTTTTTTCGCTATGCTGCTCATTTATTATGTAGCCTTGAGAGTAGAGGGGATTCCTATTGCCGGGATGGCCACTATCGGACTTGACTACAAAGATGTGACCTTCATGACTTGGTTTATCGATAGAGCACGTTACATCATTTTACCTCTCACGGTAATCGTGTTGGGCGGCTTGGCCGGACTGGTGCGCTTTATGCGCGCTAGCATGCTGGACGCAATCAACCAAGACTACATCCGCACCGCCCGGGCCAAGGGCTTGTCCGAAAGGGTAGTTATCTATAAGCATGCACTAAGAAACAGCCTGTTACCCATTGTTACTGCCTTGGGGTTTACCTTTAGCGGATTACTGGGAGGCTCAATAGTTATCGAGAGTATTTTTGCCTGGCCTGGCGTAGGCCTCTTGGCGATACAGGCGATTTTCACCCGCGACTACCAGGTAATAATGGCCTTCAACATGATTGGCGCCATAATGTTAGTCTTGGGTATGCTGATTGCCGATATTCTATATGTCGTAGTCGACCCGCGCATTAAATACTAAGGCAGGAGTAGATGACAAATATGACTACTGCTCAACCACAAGTAACTAAACCCTATACTGGAATGAGCACCAAGGAGGAGACCTTTTGGTCCCTGACCTGGTATCGTTTCCGTCGACATAAGATGGCTATGATTTCTTTGGCCATTCTTCTTATACTGTACACTATTGCCCTCATCGCCCCGTATATTGCCCCCCATGACCCCATGGATATTCACATAGGTCCGCGCTTTGCTCCGCCGGGCAGAGAGTTCCCGGCCGGAACCGACCGTTTAGGGCGCGACCTGTATAGTCGTCTGTTATGGGGTGCCCGGACAAGTTTATCCGTAGGCTTCGTGGCAGCAGGAGTGTCCATTGTCATCGGCACCATTGTAGGCGCTGCTGCTGGTTATTTTGGGGGAGTGGTTGATGACGTTCTTATGAGGATCTGTGAGGTAATCATGGCGATTCCTACCTTCTTCCTATTGCTAACCGTTGTAGCTATCTTCGAGAGAAGTATGCTGAACATCATGTTGGTAATTGGCTTTACTACCTGGCCGAGCGCCGCCCGCCTCGTCCGCGGCCAATTCCTTTCTCTCCGAGAAATGGACTATGTGGAGGCGGCCCGCTCTATTGGCGCTAAGAATTCCCGCATCACCATGTGGCATATCTTACCCAATGCCATGGCCCCTATTATTGTGTCGACTACACTGCGTATAGGCGGCGCCATTCTGACAGAATCGTCGCTTGCTTTCATTGGACTAGGGGTCACTAGTCCACCGAGCTGGGGCAGCTTATTGGAAGGCGGTAGGCACACCCTTACTGTGGCGCCATGGATGGTTATGATTCCCGGGGCCTTGATCTTCGTCACCATATTGGCCTACAATTTTGTTGGTGACGGTTTGCGTGATGCTCTTGACCCAAGGCTTAAGTAGAATTAGCAGCTCCGCTTGGCGGGCTCTTGTTCTCGTAGCTTGTCTACTCACAGTGATGACTGCGGCAGCGTCCGCCTTGACCCCTGTAGAGTGGCCCGATGGTTGGTCACGCGAGCACTCCATCGGGGCAGCTGTTCTCTCCTACGGACACCGAACCGTACCTTGGGGAGACAGCGAGATGTGGCTAGCCATGGTTACCTCCACAAGCAGTGATGTTTTACGCCTCGATGCTCGGCTACTGGACATACAGAGCGGTGAGACGAAGGCACAGTCTTCGTTGCCAATAGAGCACTTGCTGAAAGGATACTCTTTGGCAACACATTCTTCCGGCTTGGCTGTAACTTGGATTGAACGAAACGAAGGGGTTCTGAGCCAACTCTGGTTTGCGCAGGTCAACTCTGACGGGCAGATCTTAGCGCGGCGGCTTCTCTGGCAGTCAGCAGCCTTAGCTGAGACTCCTGAGCTTGCTATCGACGAATCAGGCGTAGTTCACGTTGCGTTCACAGCAACTGAAGACGGACAGCACTCCGTTCAGCTGATTTCGTTTGAATTGTCGGATGACAAAAACGCAATTGCTTATCGTCTTACGCCCACTTCCGAAGTAGCCACTCTACCAGTCATTGCTGTCAGGGACGGAAATCTCCATCTGATGTATTACCGCCATACGACTAACTCTTCTTCGGCGCTGTACCAGTTGTACGACTTAAGCACCCGAAAGCGTCTGGGTTCTATTGAGATTGGAAATGTGCCAGAGTATTATAAATACCCGCCTGGGCTATTTGCTGATGACGGCGTGGTTGCCAACATAGTATGGCAGAGGATGGTAACGGGTTCGGGCAACAGGGTGTCCCCAGGCCCTGCAGTGCACGGTAGAATTCGCTACGGCGATTGGGAGCAGAGCTTCACCCCAATCATTGCTGGACAAGCCCGTATAGCCGGGGCGCGCGCCAGCCGCAGTGCAAACGGGGAGATGTTGGTCACGTGGTTGGCACAATCAGGTAGCACTTGGCAAGCCTTTGCGGTGCTCAGAGATGCCGATGGCAATAACGTTAGGGCCGGATTCGCCACCCTAGCTCAGGGCAATATCCTCGAACTTCGCCCCCTTCTGGTGGGAGATACCGGAGTAGTATCGTTCTTCCGTCGTCTGCCCACAGGGCCGACCGAGGTTTTTTATGCACATACTGGTTCTCCTGCGAAAAAATCTATCGCCTATCGCATTGGCCTCGACCCTCATACACCTCTGACAGATGCACTTTTTAAGTACGTCACCCTACTTACCGCCTCTGCCGCGTGGGTTTTCCTTGCTCTAGGAGCCCTGCTGGTCAGCTTAGCTGTAATTGCGGGGCTTTCTTACCTGGGACTGCTATCCTCAAGCAGTGTAGGCCTCTATCTTCGCTTCGGACTCCAGTTTGTTTTGCTGGCGATTATTAAACGTCCGGGTAACCTCCTTTATTACGGAGCTCAGATTATTCCCGGTTGGGGCTCGGTGGTCTCGTGGTTGGGGGCAGCTGTTTTCTCCCTAGCTGTTATCCATCTCTCGGACATGGCCTCGGATGATTATCTAGCGCTGGCCTTAGCGGGGTTGCTTTTCATGTTAAGTGACGCTTTTACCAGCCTGTTTGTATTGGGGGTAGGTAGATGGTAACCGCCGTGCGACGCTTAAAAGCAGCTCTATTGTGGTCGCTTATTCTCTTCCTCCCTATGCTTTTAGCGTTTACTATTTTGTTCTTCTCGTTCCACCGCTATGGGGTGGGAGCAGATTATAGAAAATGGTTATATATACTACTTGTATTGCTTATTCTTACAGCATCACTAGATAAGCGCTGCAGAAAGAATGCAGCACAGCGAGAGGAGGCCAGTAATGTCCAGACCAATGCTTGAGATAAAAGACCTTCGCACGGCTTTTCACATCCGCGAGGGCATAGTGCCCGCGGTTGACGGCGTTTCATTCCATATTAACAAAGAGGAAACACTAGCCGTCGTAGGTGAAAGTGGTTGCGGAAAGAGTGTTACGGCTTTGTCAGTCATGCGTTTGATCAAGAGCCCTCCCGGCCGCATTGAGCGCGGCGAAATACTATTTGACGGGAAGAACCTGCTTAATATGACCTCGCAAGATATGCGTCATATTCGGGGCAATGATATCGGTATGATCTTCCAAGAGCCCATGACTAGCCTAAATCCTGTTTATACCATCGGAAACCAAATAGCAGAAGCCATTATGTTACACCAAAAGGTATCCGCATCCGAAGCCCGCGTTAAGGGCATTGAGATGCTGCGCAAGGTAGAAATCCCTATCCCGGAGAAGCGCTTTGATGAGTTTCCCCATCAGTTGTCCGGAGGCATGCGCCAGCGTGTGATGATTGCCATGGCGTTGTCCTGTAATCCAAAATTGCTGATCGCCGATGAGCCCACCACTGCTCTAGATGTTACTATACAGGCGCAAATCCTCGATCTCATGCGTGGTCTACGGAAGTCTTTAGGTATGAGCATTATGTTAATTACCCATGACCTTGGCGTTGTAGCAAGCATGGCCGACCGCGTGGTAGTGATGTACGCGGGTAAACTCGTGGAAGAAGCGACAGTACACGACATCTTTAAGAGGCCCACTCATCCTTATACTCACGGGCTACTCAACTCTATCCCCCACATTGACCACGACGTTGAAAAACTGCACGTTATTACGGGTACAGTACCCAATATGCTTTATCTGCCTGAAGGCTGTCGTTTCGGTCCTCGCTGCCCCTATGCCCAGGACAAGTGTCGTCAAGAGCAGCCGACCTTGACTGATTCCGGGCAGGGACACAAGGTTAGCTGCTGGTATCCTATCATGACGGCGAGGGGGTAGACGAATGACTGTGGAATTAAAGAAGGTCTCTTCAGACAATCTTCTGGAAGTAAGCAATCTGGTTAAGTACTTCCCACTGAAGGGGGGCTTTTTCAGAAAGTCCAAGAATTTTGTTAAGGCAGTTGATGGAGTCAGCTTTTTCATTCGTAGAGGGGAAACCTTAGGAATTGTGGGCGAAAGCGGCTGTGGCAAGACCACCACCGGACGCACTATCTTGCGCCTGCACGAGCCTACTAAGGGTGAAATACTCTTCGATGGAATAGACTTAAGGAAACTAAAGGCAGAGGAACTCCGTCAAAAGAGAAAAGATATGAGTATCATCTTTCAAGACCCGTATTCGTCGCTGAACCCCCGCATGACCGTAGGCGATATAATTGGTGAACCTCTGCTTGTACATGGGATGACCGACAACAAGCAGCGCACTGCTGCCGTGCACGCCATGCTCGAGGAGGTTGGCCTGGCGCCTTACCATTACCGTAGGTTCCCCCATGAGTTCAGTGGCGGTCAAAGGCAGCGTGTAGGCATCGCCAGAGCTGTAATTTCCAGTCCAAAGCTCATAGTCTGTGACGAACCGGTATCGGCCCTTGACGTTTCTATCCAGTCGCAGATATTGAACCTACTAAAAGATTTACAGAGAACACACAACCTCACATATCTCTTCATCGCCCATAACCTTAGCGTAGTAAAGCACATCAGTGACCGTGTGGGTGTTATGTACTTGGGGAAATTCGTTGAGCTAGCTGTCCCCAAAGCCCTGTTTGCTCACCCAATGCATCCCTACACCCAGGCGCTTTTGTCGGCCATTCCTCATGCCAACCCCGATATCAGGATGGACCGCCTGATGCTTAAGGGCGACGTTCCAAGCCCCGTCAATCCACCTTCAGGTTGCCGCTTCCATACCCGCTGTTCAGTTGCCGTAGATCGCTGCAAGGTAGAAGACCCAGAGTGGCGCGAAATACGACCGGACCATTTTGTGGCCTGCCACCTAGCCCAGTAAACAAGCACAGTCCCTTGTGGATGATAATAGGAGAAAGCAGCGACAAAGTCGCTGCTTTCTCCTATGTCGTACGGTCAGCTTTAACCGCTCCTAGCAACATGGTATACTTTCAAGATAAGGCAGTTTGCCACGCTCTCTGGCCTAACGAGAGGAGTATGCACATGCGTATCTTGCTTCACACCTGCTGCGGGCCCTGTTCTACCTATGTTGCCCAAGCCTTAGGCGAGAACGGTTACGAGGTAACAGGCTATTTCTATAACCCCAACATTCACCCCTATGCTGAATATCTTAGGCGTAAAGAAAACGCAGAGAAGTGGGCGCAGGCAGCTGGGGTGCCTCTTGTTGTCGACAAGGGCTATGACATTGCGGCGTGGATGGGTGAGGTAAATAAGGCTTTACCTCACCGTTGCGAAGGCTGTTATAGGTCGCGGTTAGGTCCGGCTGCTAAACTTGCTAAGCTACAAGGCTTAGAGGCCTTTACTACCACATTGCTTATTAGTCCCTATCAGCAACATGACAAGATACGCCACGTTGGTGAGCAAATAGCGGAAGAGATGCAGATCCCTTTCTTCTATGAAGATTTTCGTCCTCATTTTAAGGCTACCTATGGGCTCTCTCGCAAGTTCGATCTGTACCGGCAGCATTACTGTGGTTGTGTGTTTAGTGAATATGAGCGAGCGCAGGAGCGTGTAATGCGGGGAGCACATGGCGCATAGCGCATTGCCACATGGTGGGTGGCTTCTAGCTCCCGGCGCTCTCATTTCCATTGGATTTTTGTTTGCATCCACGCCCTTGCTCTAGTGATTAGTGATTAATTTCAAGTTTCGTGATTCTAGATTTATTTACCCCCCTAAACCGTTTGACTCTATCGAATACATGCATTGAGAGGTGTATGCTGATGTGGCGCCGTAAGGCGACAAGGGAGTGCCCTGCAGATATCGCGGCTTTAGTTGCCCGGGCGCAACGCGGCGATGCCGAAGCCAGAAACAACGTTATAGACACACTCTCGGCTTTCGCACTCGGGGTTGCACGCGGAGCCGGCGGTCGGTCGCTCGACAGAACTGACGACGAATATAGCATTGCTTTGTTAGCGCTTAATGAAGCAATTGACGCGTTTGATATTACTAAGGGAGCGAGTTTTCAAACCTTTGCTGGAACAGTCATTCAGCGTAGGCTTATTGACCTCATGCGCAAGAGAGCGCGCATTAGAGAACTGCCGCGAAGCTCTCTGATTACAAGCACCACTGGAGAGGAATACGAAGATATTCCGGCAGAGGTGAATGCGGCAGAACAGCGCCATCGTGACGTTTTATTAGTCGAGGAGAGGCGACTAGAGATTGAGGCCCTATCAGTAGAGCTAGCACAGTTTGGGCTTAGCTTTGCTGACCTGCCCTCCCAGACTCCTAAACATACGGATGCTCGGGCTACGGCTATTAGCTTAGCTGCAGCCTTAGTTGCTGATGGTGCTCTCTGGGAGGATTGCTTGAGAAAGAAGCTACTGCCGGTTGCAGCGCTATGCGAGAGAAAGATGCTTAGTCGCAAGACGGTAGAGCGGCACCGCAAATACATTGTTGCGGTAGCTTTAGTCCTAGGCGGAGATTACCCGATGCTTCGCCATTACGTGGGGGTGAGAAAGAGTGAGTAGGAAGGGTGTAGTGTTGTCGTGGCACGCCGGGAAGGCGCAGGTCCTCGACACCGAGGGGAGATTTATTACAGTGCGCTGTCCTTCTCGAGTCGCAGTGGGTCGCGAATTGAACCTCTCACGCGTGCCCGCGGAGTTGATCAAGTACATCGCAGCCGCTTGCCTGCTAATTGCTTTGTGTGGCGGCATTTGGTTTGACAACTATGCATTGGCGTACGTCGCAATCGACATAAACCCCAGTATTGAACTAGGGATAAACTGGCGAGATAAAGTAGTTGCCGTTAAAGCTTTAAATGAAGAAGCTGTCCAGATTATTGCTGCGCACAACCCCCAAGGGCTACAGATAGCCGTAGCTGTTACCAAAATTGTGCGGGAGTCACTAAGGGCATTGCCAGTAGACTCAGAGCCTATGGCTATTGTCTCGGTGAGCGGTAAAGCCAAAGCGGCAGCCATTAAAGAGATAGTGCAAGATGCCGTGCAGAAGGAACTCACCAAGGAAAAGAAAGCTAGCCGGGTAGTAGGATTAGTTGTGCCAGCGACTATTCGAGAAGAAGCTAAAGACGCGGGTGTATCACCTGGACAATATGCCCTAGCTCTCAAGGCCACGGAAAAGGGCAGTACTGTAACTACGGAAGAGATCCGCGGCCAAGGTCTACAAAAGGCTTTAGAAAACGCTGGGGTAGACCTGGAAAAGGTGGGCAAGGCGGCAGAACAGGAGAAGAACTTTGGCCAGGTTAAGAAGGAAATTCGCGAGCAGGTCACAGGCAACTCCACAGACAACTCCAAAGGCAATCCCAAAGAGAGAGAAAAAGAGAAAAACCCTAAAAAAAAGTAGAAGGCACGGCTTCAGCCGTGTTTTTTTATGGGTTGGATACTTAATGGAAGCCTAATGGCAATAGGGGGTAGTAAAACTCAGCAGTACCGTTACCCCAGTCCCCTCACTTGCAGGAATACCCGCATTTCATGTCGAAATATGTTGGGTATGAGATGCCGAGGGGGAGAGTAAATGACAAAACACAGGCACAGAGGCCGCACCGCAGTCCTAATAACTCTTATTTGTGCTTTAGTTTTAGTATCGTTGCTCCCTGACAGCCTCGGCCATGCCGACAGTGGGGATCTCTCTAACAGTATGTTTCGCATTGGACTGCATCATGGTGCCAACGCCCTGCAATCAGTGAAGGTTTCTTACCACGGCAGGGTTCAATTCTTCACCCCTGACATTGTAGGTGGTCAGAATGTGCTGTTTGAAGATGACGGGGTTAACTGGCAAATACACCGGGAAGCAATAAAGCTAGAAGTAGGTCCTTTAGAGTCTTCCTTTCTCGCCGAACAGACCCTCGCCCGTTGGCCACAGGAAGTATCTCCTGTCTACATAGTTCGTGAGCCGGAAGGCTTTTATGTTATCGGAGGGCAGTTCTTTAGTGTCGAACAGGCTTGGCTAAGCATCCCTTTCTTGACTTCTGTGAGTATTCCCACAGCTCAGGTTCGTGGGAATATGTCCTTGGTCACCGTCAATGCCCTTAGCTTGGGCGAGGCGGTGATGCTGCGCGATTGGTTGTTAGCCTCGCTGCTAAGGGCTAGGCTTCACTATGACGGTTCTTGGAAAGTGGTTGTCGGTACTTCGACTGACGCTGCTGGCGTATCGATGCTACGGGAAAAATTATCTCAACTTGCCCCTGAGGTCATTTGGGGCATTTCCCAACCAGACTATAGGCGTATTGAAGTGGTGCGACAAGATGGTACCTTTCTGTTTTCCTATGATAACTTGCCGCATACACCCCTACGCATGAAAATCCTCTCGGGGGTAGAAACGGTCATGGCAGTAGAAGGCGTACGCCATCGTGGCGTATTTGAATTCATACTTAGCCGAGATAACAAATTTATCGTAGTCAGTCTGATGGACATAGATGACTACCTCAAGGGAGTAGTGCCGCGGGAAGTGTCTGCTACGTGGCCCTCAGAATCTCTTAAGGCCCAAGCAGTAGTAGCTCGTACCTATGCTTACGCTAACCGGGGCAAACATGCCGCCGAAGGATTTGACATATGTACGCAAAGTATACATTGCCAAGCCTATGGTGCGGTAGAGCGCGAGCGTGAGACGACTAATAGAGCGGTAGACGAAACTAGAGGAATAGTACTGTTTTTTAACGGTAGGCCCGCCTCCACATACTACCATTCTGATGGCGGTGGTCACACTGAAAACGTAGAGAATGTATGGAGTGCCCCTACCCCCTACTTGGTGGGAGTGTCAGATCCCTATGGGGTCATGGCCGGGAGCACCCAATCTAGTTGGCAGATTGAGCTCACTCAACAACAGATGCAAGCGATTGTGCAACATAACGGAGGCGATGTTGGTACAATCCTTAATGTGAGGACTCCTGCGCGGTACTTGTCCGGGCGTGTAGCCGAGCTCCTTCTCTCAGGCACTCGCGGGTCCTTACTATATACTAAGCAGCAGCCGCGCCTTCTTAATGGCACTTCCGCTCTGTTTGCGTTACGATCTACAATGTACACAGTAGAGGTTAAATCGACGCCTGTCATCGCAGCAAGTGCCCAAGGTCAATCCACTCTCTCCTCACTTCAAAACGCCTATGTCGCCACTGCCTCGGGGGTAAGCCAGTTGCCTGTGGCGGCGCAATACACTGTGCGCAGCAGTTCTGGCACATCTAGTATTGATGCGGTGCCCACTAGCTTTGTATTTAACGGTCGTGGATGGGGTCATGGAGTAGGCATGAGCCAGTGGGGCGCTAAGGGTATGGCTGAGTTAGGGCATAGCTATACAGAGATTTTGTTACATTACTATAGAGGGATAGACATAGTGACGACGGTGGGGCGGTAGGGGGCGGAGGTATACGGTACACACTACACAGAGGCCGGGTTCCCAGTTCTCAGTTCCCAGTTCTCAGTTTTTCGTACCTCGTACTTGGTACTTCGTACTTAGTGGCTGGAGGCCGGGGCTGTCGGCAACCCCCCCAGCGACAAGAGACAAACGACAACCCCTTATGAGTTATGACTTATGACTCATGTCTTACGACTTATGACTAACCTCATTTTAAAGGAGCATCCCAATGCATATCTCAGATTTTGATTTTGAACTACCGCCCGAGCTCATCGCGCAGCATCCGCTGCCTGACCGGGCGGCATCTCGCTTATTGGTACTAGATAAAAATATTGGTGAGATCAGCCACCATCGTTTCCCCAATCTTTTGCAATTCTTGCGGGCTGGCGACTGTCTGGTGCTTAACGATACCAGAGTATTGCCTGCTAGGCTCACGGGGCGCAAAGTCGGTGGGGGAGCGGTGGTAGAGTTTGTGCTGCTTAAGCCGCTAGCTAGTCCCCTCGAGTGGGAAGTGCTAGCCAGGCCCGGCAAGCGCCTACACATCGGTACACATGTTGAGTTTGGTTCGGGAGAGTTAGTAGCTGAAGTTCTAGGCAGTACGGAGGCAGGCGGCAAAATAGTACGCCTTAGTCTACAAGGCGACTTGCACACCCTCTTAGACCGCTTGGGCCAAATGCCTTTGCCGCCCTACATACGAGCAGAACTGGCAGATAAAGAGAGATACCAGACAGTGTATTCGCGAACAGTTGGTTCAGCTGCTGCTCCCACCGCCGGGCTTCACTTTACACCGGAGCTACTCGCGAAGATTCGTGCTGCAGGCATCAAAACGGCATTTTTAACGTTACATGTGGGGCTAGGCACTTTTCGTCCAGTGCAAGTTGACGATATTGCCGACCACAAGATGCATAGCGAGTACTATGAATTATCGGTAGGAGCTGCAGACGAGATCAATGCGGCCAAGGCTTCAGGCGGTCGCATAATTGCTGTCGGAACAACTTCGACTCGGACACTAGAGACACTCGCAGATAAAGCCGGAAACGTCGCTGCTAGTTCGGGTTGGACCGATATCTTCATCTATCCAGGCTACGACTTCAAGTTAATCGACGGCCTCATTACCAATTTTCATATGCCTAAGTCTACGCTGCTCATGCTGGTATCTGCCCTAGCCGGGCGAGACAACATCCTGCGGGCCTACCAGGAAGCCATAGCGGAGCAGTACCGGTTTTTCTCCTTCGGGGATGCAATGCTAATTATCTAGGAGTGAAGTTGGCTATGAAGTATACATTGCTAAAAACGTGCAAGCAGACGGGGGCTCGCTTAGGCAGGATAGAGACGCTGCATGGGTCCTTTGAAACCCCGGTATTTATGCCGGTGGGCACCCAGGCAACAGTTAAGACCCTTACCCCGCAACAGCTAGCCGAGATTGAGGCGCAGATAATTCTCAGTAATACATATCATCTGTACTTAAGGCCAGGTCATGAGTTAGTAGAGAAAGCTGGCGGTCTCCACCGATTTATGAATTGGCCCGGGAGCATTCTTACCGACAGTGGCGGCTTTCAGGTTTTTTCACTCAATGACCTTCGCAAGATTCGCGAAGAAGGCGTTGAATTCCGCTCTCATATCGATGGTAGTACGCATTTTCTCAGTCCAGAAAAGGCAACTGTAATACAGAATGCTTTAGGCGCAGATATTATCATGTGCTTTGACGAGTGCCCACCCTACCCGGCCGAGAGGGAGTATGCTAAGTCATCTCTAGAACGCACTGTTCGTTGGGCACAAAGATGTAAGGATGCGCACAAATATCCAGAGCGACAGGCTCTGTTTGGCATTATCCAGGGCGGAATGTATCACGACCTGCGCGCCCAGAGTGTAGAAGAAATGCTAAACCTTGATTTTCTAGGGTACTCCATCGGCGGTCTGAGTGTAGGGGAGCCCAAGCCGTTAATGTACGAGGTCTTGGAAAGCACGGCACCTTTATTGCCACCGCACAAGCCCCGTTACCTGATGGGTGTGGGGTCGCCGGATTGCTTGGTGGAAGGGGTTATTCGCGGGATAGACATGTTTGACTGTGTACTCCCAACGCGCATTGCACGCAATGGTACAGCACTCACCGCACAGGGCAAGGTTGTTGTGCGTAACGCGAGCTATGCCGAAGACTTTGAGCCCATTGAACTAGGTTGTGATTGTTATGCCTGTCGGAGCTTCAGCCGTGCCTATGTGAGGCATCTCATTAAGGCTGATGAGGTCCTAGGTTTGACCCTCATATCCATACACAATCTGCGTTTTTTACTAAGGCTTATGCAGGACATGAGGCGGGCCATTAGGGAAGACCGCAGTGGCGATTTTGCGAAAGAGGTTTTAGCAAAGCTTGCAGAGAAGAGAGAGAATGACAAAGAAGTTTGTAGGCCATAGGAATAGAGGTGGAGTCTATGGACAGCGTGTTGTGGGGTAAAACTATATCTTTAGGGGCCATGGTTTTTGCGTTTTATGTCTTGGTGCTACGACCACAGCGTCAGGAAATGCTGCGGCACCGCAAGATAGTGGCTGAACTCAAGAAGGGTGATCAAATTATCACTGCAGGTGGTCTAGTGGGTACAGTAGCAGGCTTTAAAGGCGAGCACTTTGTGTCTATACGCGTTGCCGAGGGTGTGGAAGTCCTGCTGCGTAAGGATGGGATAGACGCCTTATTGCCAGAGGCACTTCGCTAAGCTCGCCACAATTACAGTGGATTATCTGCATATAAGTTGCCCGCCGCCAATAGTCTTTTACAAAAGGACAGATTGGGGGTAGGTTAATGGCGCGTGTAATGCCTAGGCGTAGGGCGGGTGTGGCTAATCAGGCTGAAGGCCCACGAATACATCTCGCAGCAATACTGCTAGGCACTCTTTCTGCGTTCGTGTTATCCTTGGCTCTTTTTGCTATAGTGAGCATTCTCTTTGCGTACACAGCCCTGCCAGACACTTTTATGCCGTTAATAGCAACGTTTGCCGGGGTGTTTAGTGTAGTATGGGGGGGCTTTACGGTTGGGAGAAAAGCCGTACAAGGGGCACTCCTGAATGGGGGCATGGTGGGACTCTTATACGGCCTAGTTGTCTTAGTGCTGGGGGTGCTGATATTGTCTGAACCCTTGGGTACCCAGGTCCTATGGCGCCTAGGTGGAGCCATTGTCTGTGGCGCAGTCGGTGGGTTTATTGCACCCAAACCAAAAATAAGAAGACGCCACTAAGAGGGTTTCAGTTCAGAGCATGAAAGTGCTCTTTTTTTACCCAATCCGCTTCTGCCTCAACAAGATCCTTTCCTGTGGATGTTAAGCCATGAACTGCGACTACTCGACGCATGCAGGACATTTCTCTTGCCTTAACGAATTATCTCTCGTGGATATATTGAAAGGAGATGGAGAACATGTTCGATGTGAAATCCAGCGTAGCAGAAACTGCCTCGCAAGTTATTGCTTGGCGCAGGCAGATTCACCGTCATCCAGAAATCGGTTTTGAAGAATACAAAACATCAGCTCTAATTGAATCCGTATTGCGGGACTTAGGTATCGAGGTCGTTCGTTACCCCAATTCCACCGCAGTAGTCGGTATTCTCAAGGGCGGTAAGCCTGGTAGAACTATTGCTTTGCGCGCGGATATTGATGCACTGCCACTGCAAGAATTAGCCGACGTAGAGTTTAAATCTGAGGTACCCGGCGTAATGCACGCTTGCGGTCACGATGTCCATACAGCAGTGCTCATGGGTGCTGCCAAAATCCTAGCGATGCACCAAGCCGACGTACCCGGGACGATTAAGTTCTTGTTCCAGCCTGCTGAGGAGAGATTCCCTGGCGGGGCCTTAGGCATGATCGAAAACGGTGCCTTGGAAGGTGTAGAACGAATATTTGGTTTGCATGTAGGGAATGATGTCCCGACGGGTACGTTGGGCGTCAATTACGGTTATAGCCACGCCAATGTCGATATGGCCGACATTAAGATCATCGGTAAGGGGGGCCATGGTGCTTCGCCGCAGACCACCGTCGATGCCGTGGTAGTTGCTTCTCACGTGGTCGTAGCCCTACAGACCATTACCAGCCGCAATATCGGTGCGCTCGACTCTGCCGTAGTCACAGTGGGCAGTTTTCAGAGTGGCACTATTCATAACATCATAGCCGAGACTGCCGAGCTTAAGCTGACCATCCGCAGCCTCAAGGCTGAGACCAGAATCCTGATTCAAGAACGTATCGAGAAAATTGTTAAGGGCGTAACGGACGCAATGGGCGCCACCTACGAAATCTCCTATATCCACGGCTACCCTTCTCTCGATAACAATGCTGAGATGGTAGACATACTTAAGAGTATTGCGCAAGAAGTCGTAGGGAAAGACAAGGTTGAGACAAGGACTGTCCCTACCATGGGCGGTGAAGACTTCGCTTATTTCGCACAAAAGGTGCCCGGCGCATTCCTTAGACTAGGCTCCCGCCTCTGTGGCGATGTCACATTCGGGGCACATAACCCTAAATTCGAAGTCAACGAAGATTGCATGGCGGTAGGCGTTGAGATGATGGTAAGCATCGCCCTCAGAGCTACATCAGAATAGTAGAAACGGAACACGGACTCTCCTTGCTTTCCCCACTCCCCAGTGCTAGAATAGACCCAGCGACTGTTTTGGCTTCGTTATACTATTTGGTTGCCTAAAAGTCACATTATAAATTAATTATCCTAAGGAGGTCTTCTACATATGAGTAAGCACGTTAAGACCTTGATTCAGGGCAATATCAAGGCTACAGCTATGACCACTGCCTGCAAAGAATGCCAAACCTCTTGCCAGTCTGCCTGCAAGACATCTTGCACCGTAGGCAACCAAGTTTGCCAAAACAGTAAATAACCCAGAATTGTACCCTAGTCCTTTGGGACTAGGGCTGTTATTTGTCGTGAGGAGCGATGCCAGATCGTTCCTCGTTCTTAGTTCCTAGTTCGTTGTAACGAGGAGCCAGGAACGAGGAACTAGGAACGACCGGCGCGACACAGCTAAGGAGGCCTCCTACAATGCATATATTCACTTTTCAAGATATGACTCTAGTCCTAGACACCAGCAGTGGCTCACTGTTGGAAGTTGATGAGCTAGCGGGTAAGATCATCAGCCTGCTACCACAGCATACAGTTGAAGCCATACGCGAAACGCTAGCGAGCGGTTATGGCCAGACCGAGCTTGATGAAGCTCTCGCTGAGGTCTTTAAACTTGTAGAAGAAGGTAACCTTAATGGCGGGCTACCGTCCGAGCCAGTACTTGAAATAGAGGTCCCCCAGGTCAAGGCGTTATGTTTACATGTAGCACATGACTGCAACTTGCGCTGTAAGTACTGTTTCGCGGGCACTGGAGATTTTGGCGGTGGACGCACGCTGATGGACGAGGCTACCGGTAAAGCGGCCATCGACTTCTTGCTGCGTTCGTCGGGTACAAGGAAACACCTAGAGGTTGATTTTTTTGGTGGCGAGCCTCTACTTAATTTTGACTTAGTCAAAAGCTTAACCGCCTATGGCGAAGAACAGGCTTCTAAATTCAGCAAAATTATTCGTTTTACTCTTACCACTAATGGCACGCTGTTAGGCGAAGACGAAACGCGCTATTTAAATGACAAAAAAATGGCCCTCGTTTTAAGTCTAGACGGGCGTCCTGATGTAAATGATCGTATGCGTCCATTCGACGGCAATGTTGGCAGTTACACCCCAGTCAAGGAAGCTTTGCTAAGGTTCGTTCAGGCCCGCAGTGGACAAAACTATTATATAAGAGGCACGTTTACGGCGCACAATCTAGATTTTTCAGAAGACGTTAAGCATATGTATGAGCTGGGTTTTCGTGAGATATCTGTCGAGCCGGTTGTAGGCGGAGCGGGGGAGACATACACCCTGACTACCGATCACCTGGACACTTTGCGCGCGGAATACGATAAGTTAGCGTCGTTTTATTTAGAGCGACAACAGGCAGGGGAGCCATTTAACTTTTTTCATTTTAATATGGCGACCTATGACGGTCCTTGTTTTGGCAAGCGCGTCAGCGGGTGTGGCGCAGGCTTTGATTATGTGGCCGTCACTCCCGACGGGGAGATATATCCTTGCCATCAGTTCGTGGGTAACCCGAGGTTCATAATGGGCGATGTCTTTACAGGGATTCGTGATAATACGCTATCGCACGAGTTTCGCCAAGCTAATTTATATAAGAAGCCGGAGTGCATGGCGTGCTGGGCTAAATTTTTCTGCAGCGGCGGTTGCCACGCTAATGCTCTTCACACCAGTGGCACACTACTTAAGCCCGATCAATTATCGTGCGAATTGCAGAAAAAACGTGTGGAATGTGCTTTAGGCATCACTGCAGCTAAACTTAGGAGTGGTCGGTAATTCTTTGTACGGCTCGATGTCCAAGCCCCACAGCTACATCGTGAAGATTCAATAAGCCTATACCCAAATACACAGCTACAGCTAAGTTTTCGTTACAATAGGCAATACCAATTTTGCCACCTACGTTTACTCCAAATGCTTTAGGCATTACCTGCGCCAATGCTTCGCGTGCCGCTCCCACGATGGAGCCAGAGTCGACGAAGGAGCCGCAGATGATGCCTTCGTTTTTTGCTATCGCCAGGGTTTGTTCAATCCATTTTTGTATTGAAGACATAAAATCACCCGTAATTGAAAACGACGCGGTCATGATACCGGAGCGCCTAAATGACATTTTTGTACTGGTTTCTTCGCCTTTGTCGCGGGTCAAACTAACAGAGAGAGCCGCACGCGCAACATCGATGCTTTTGATTTCGGACATTTTGATCACCAACTTTCTTTTAATAAAATAAAAAAACAAAGCAAAAATCCAATGGGCAAGCCAAGCCAACTGAACTTCTGTGTCATATGCCATATGCTATGTGCCATTTTCTTTCCATGCATAACCACTTTTGCCGTTGCTAATACTAGAAATTCACCCTAGATTTTTGCATCATCATCACCGCCCTTTCCGGGGATTATATAGTTGAAAGGAGATGATGCAAGATGGCTAAAGGCAGCGCACAGATTGGTAAGAAAGTAGTTCCTGAGGCTCATAAAGCACTTGACAACATGAAGTACGAAATTGCCGCTGAGCTCGGAATTCCCGTATATCAAGGTAGCGAAGATTACTGGGGTCATGTTAGTTCCAGAGACTGTGGCGCGGTAGGCGGACACATGGTTCGCAGAATGATAGAGATGGCAGAGAGATCACTAGTACAGCAAAAAGGGACTTATTAGGTGAGAAGAGGGCGTGCCCCTCTTTTTTTATTTTGTGCGCGCAAAGCTTGGCGCAGAACCAATAAACAAACCACTTTGGTAGAACTCGCCTTTATTTAGTCCAAAAACTATCTAGCGAGGTCAAAACAGCCTAACTTTAGTCAAACTCAACGTTCGAAGGGTAGCGGAGGGCGAGATATAGTTAAGCCAGTAAGTCGGCCGCTTACTAGTAGAAGAACCAGGAACGAGGAACCAAGAACGAATGAGGAAAAGGAGGTGTATATAATGGCAATTCGCGAAAGTATAATCTCTCGCCTGCGTCTATCCCTCAAAGTAGGCGAAGAAACTGATGGAACTCCAGTTATGCGCAACCGCACCTATAACCGTATGAACCATACTGTTTCTGACGACGACGTAGTGCTCGTTGGCAACGCCATCGCTAGTTTGCAGGTTTACCCGATGCTTTTTGTAGCCCGCGTAGACGAAACCAAGGTAATTGCGGACTAGTCTAACGAACGTGATCGTTCCTCGTTGCTAGTTCCTAGTTCTTGGTAGTACGAGGAACCAAGAACTAGGAACCAAGAACGAATCCTAGGAAAGGAGGCCCATTATGAACAAAACATTGCAGATGGTTTTTGTAAACGAAGCCGGGGGTAATGTAACGATTTCTGTGCAAGACCCGCATGAAGCTCTCGCTGAGCAGGCCGTTGTCGACGTAATGACCCTGATCATTGAGAAAGATATCTTCGTCAGCAATGGCGGCTCTCTTATTAGCATCCACAGTGCTCGTATTGTTAGCAGAGACGTGGAACCCATCATTGGCTAAAGATTAGCTTGGGGCGCTGCGGCGCCCCTTTTACTAAATTAGGAGGTGATAGTGTGACATGCCTTACATCACTACTAGCTACCTGGCGATGTACTTTGCAAGGGAGACTAAGCAAAGCGCTGGCTATAGCTTGGGCGGTGTTTTGCTACTTAGTAGAACCCGATGCAGCGTTTATCGCAGTTATGGTTCTAGTAGCGTTAGATTTTATAACTAAGCTGACTGCTATCAGTGTCAGACGTGGTGGATTAATCGGTGCTATTGCAAACGGGGATATTTCAAGCAAGACAGCATTTACAGGTACTTGTGTAAAACTGGTAGCTTACTTCAGTTTGGGAATATTGGCAGTACAAGTGAGATACGTTGCGCTGTCTGAGACGGCAGCCATTCTCAGCAAGACTGTAATCTACGGATTCTTATTTATGGTAGAAGCAATTAGTATTTTGGAGAACATAGTGGAAACTGGTCTAGATAATCTTACTCCTGTGCTCAATCGACTAAAAGAGCAACACCCAAATAAGAAGACAAATTTGTAGCTGAATTGCCCCAATGTCCGACCTGTTAGCTGATAATAAGGAAACATGCGCTGGTATTACTGAGAAATTACGAGCATGAATGGACTAATCCCGCAAAAGCGGGATTTCTTTTTACGCCTTAATCTGTTAGTATGGGCATGTCGCATTATGTCGAAACAGGTCTGGCAATAAACAATTAAAAAGGGAATAACAATCATATAGACCAATTTGTTAACATCTACCTAGCAGAAATAAAAATTAACAATTTCCTGCATGGTAGTTAATATAAGTTTCTGCGGGGAACCGCAGGGACTCTGTAGGTAACACTGCAGAGAAAACGCCAAGAGGAGGTGAAATCTAAAAATGACAGCTATTGCAGGAACCAAGTTTCTACTCTGGACCATTATTGTGTGTGGTGCCATCATCGTCGGTGTGGTGCAACTCTCTAAGAGTGGCAAGCGTATTCCGAAGATCCGCCGTATTGCAGGTCTTGACTCCATTGAGGAGGCAATTGGCCGTGCTACCGAAATGGGTCGTCCGGTTCACTTCACCCCTGGTCTATCTGACGTGACTGCTGAGACCGCTCCGCAGACTTTCGCTGCGCTTGAAATCCTGAGCTACGTTACTGGTTTGACAGCAAAGTACAACACTGAACTGATAGTAACCATCCGTATTCCTAACGTTTTCCCGCTTGCGCAAGAAATCGTACGTCAGGGTTATCTGGCTGCTGGTAAGGCGGACATGTTCAAGGAAGACACAGTGCGTTTCTTGTCCTCCGAGCAGTTCGCTTATGCCGCTGGTGTTATGGGCATCTTCCACCGTGAGAAGGTAGCTTCTAACATCATGATGGGTGCATTCTGGGCAGAGTCTCTGCTCTTCGCAGAAGCAGGTGCGCAAATCGGTGCTATTCAGGTCGCTGGTACCGCCGCTATGGCACAGATCCCCTTCTTCGTAGCGGCATGTGACTACACTCTCATCGGCGAAGAGCTTTTCGCTGGTGGCGCTTATTTGTCCCAAGACAAGGTTAAGCTTGGGTCTATCGCTGGCCAGGACTTAGTTAAGTTTACAGTCATGTCTTTCATAGTGATTGGTACTCTTATGTCTACATGGGGCAATTCTGCTCTAATTGAATTTATGAAGAAATAGTTCCCACACGCAACTCTCTTTAGAAAAGGAGGTGCAAAGAGTGCGTAGAGAAATTCCATTGGCAATAACATTTGTCGTAGGTATGACTATTCTTATGTCCTACTTTTTCGCCGGAACAATCCCAGGAACAGCCTGGAACCTGAAAAATCTGGCCGGTGATATCACTGGTTGGGGTGTTCTAGTCAGTGCTTTTGCGGTTCTATTAGCTTCTGTTAACCTAGTGCGTATCCATGGTGCAGCCATTTCGCGCAAGCGTAAAGGCTGGTACAACAGTGGCATTCTTATCGCTACAATGGTTGCTTTTGCTTTGGTAGGAATTCTTCGCAAGCACAACCCCGCTAATACAGGCATCAATGACCTGTTCCAGAACATGTTCAATAACGTCCTATCTCCTCTCGGTGCTGCAATGTTCGCGTTGCTCGCGTTTTATATTGCTTCGGCATCCTACCGTGCGTTCCGTGCCCGTAGCCTAGAGGCATCTATCCTTTTGGCTGCTGCCGTGCTGGTTATGCTGGGACGCGCCCCGATTGGTGAACTGATGTGGGGACAATTCCCGGTTATTAGCAAATGGCTGCTTGATATTCCCAATATGGCTGGTCAGCGCGCCATCATGATTGGAGCCGCTATCGGTGGTTTCGCTACCTCCATGCGTATTCTTCTTGGTTTAGAACGTGGCCACCTTGGTGGCGAATAGACTTACAAGAAAGGAGGTGCCTTCACAGGTGAACATCTTTAACAAGTTGCAAAATATCGATCGCAGAGTCATTTACGCCATACTTCTCGTTGTTCTAGTTATACCATTGCTCAGGCCTATCGGTATCCCTCTCTCCGTAAATGAAACAACCAAGACAATCTACAATATCATCGAGGACCTGGACCCAGCAACAGATGTAGTGTTACTATCTTTTGACTATTCTCCTGGCGGATCCCCCGACGTACATCCGCAGGCTGTAGTTATCGCCGAACATCTGATGCGTCGCGGTATTAAGTGGGTAGGTGTAAGTTTCTGGGACGCTGGCCCGATGTATGCTGAGCAGATTATGAAGTATTATGAAGCCCAAGGAGCTATGTACGGTGTTGATTTCGTAAACCTTGGCTACATGGCAGGTGGCGAAACAGCGATTAAGAACTTCGGTGACAATCCGAGGGGAGCATTTAGTAATGACTTCCGTGGAAATAGCATCGATAGCCTTCCCGTCATGGCTGGCATCAATAATATCACTGACTTTGCGTACACCATCGACTTTGTATCTGGTAACCCAGGTTTCCAAGAATGGGTTCGTCAAGTGCAAGGCCCACATGGTATTAAGTACGGTGTAGGTATCGTTACAGTAAGTGTACCGCAGGTCATGCCTTTCCTTCAGGCTGGCCAGGTTCAAGGACTACTACAGGGCCTCCGCGGTGCAGCTGAATACGAGATGCTTCTCGGATCTCCTGGTGCGGGTGCCGCTAAGATGGACGCTCAGTCCATGGGTCACATGGTAATTATTCTGTTCATTCTTGTTGGCAACGTCGCTTTCTTCATGGACAAGAAGAAGGATAAAAAATAAACTCTACCTCAGTGAGGTTAGGAGGTGACACTGTGAATATTTCGGGCAATCTGTGGATCTGGTTTATGGGTTTAGGCATGCTTGCTATCTTCTCTTTCATTTATAAGGAGAACCCATTATACCGCTTGTTTGAGCACATTTACGTTGGTGCAGGTGCTGGTTATGCCATCGGCATTAACTGGGGTAACATCTACGACCGCGGTTGGGTGCCACTCGTAGAGAAGGGGCAATACAGCGTAATTATTCCAATTTTCCTTGGTCTAATGCTGTTTACTCGTTTCTTCAAGAGTGTGGCTTGGGTCAGTCGTTGGTCTATGTCCTTCTTGGTAGGTATCGGTACTGGTACTGCTATCTATGGTGTTGTTAACTCTCAGCTTGTGGCTCAGGTTCGCGCCACGATGATTAACGTCATTGCTAAGGACACGGCCGGTGCCATTCTGCTGCCAAAAACACTGAATAACATCTTCCTAGTGGTCAGCGTATTGTCGATCTTGTTGTACTTCTTCTTCTCTGTGGAGCAGAAGGGTCCAGTTAAGACAGGTGCGACACTGGGACGGTGGGTAATGATGGTTACCTTCGGTGTATCGTTCGGTAACGTAGTTATGGGACGCATTTCCCTGCTGCTGGGTTCCCTGGAAGATATCCTAGGTAAATGGTTAGGGATACTTTAGTTCGTTTAAGTAAAAAAGGCGTGTCGCAAAACGTTTATTCGTAAACGTAGAGCGGCACGCTCATTTTTGTTCGGATCAGGGAAAGAACCACACCTTGCATGAACACTTACCGATTAGGAGGCTGTTGGGTACATTTGAAAAAGAAATGCCCTTCCCCTGTGGATAACTGTTAAGTTGTGGACGCGCTTTGGGAATGTGCAAATATGATCCGCAGCGCCCGGATTGGATCTTGTTGTGGAGTTTGTTTATGTTGAATGCTATGGTCAGTAACAGGAACTCTGTCTGCACTTTTACCTGGCCTCGCAGGAAGAAGCGCCGGATGAACACACTGCCAAGCGACAGCTCTCCCGCCTCCGCCAGCAGATGTACTAGTTGCGAGAACAGATCATCGAATCATCCTCCGGGATCATTACACCAATATCCATCGGAAGTGCCAGTTGAGATACACTAATGATGTATACTTTTACTGTAAGATATTTTGTATCATTAATATCTTTTGTGTTTTTTTAGGGGCTGTTACTGCAACAGCCCATCGTCCCCACGTCCACGCTAAAACCCTGTGTAGGGGCACGACCACGCTAAAAGGGCACGGCCCTATCGCACAGCTCTGCTATGCTTGCGGGTGATACATGCATGCCCATCCAGTGTAGGGGTACGACCACGCTAAAAGGGCACGGCAGTGCCGTGCCCCTACACGAAGTTAGAACCCCATGTGTAGGGGCATGGCCCTATCGCACAGCTCTGCTATGCTTGCGGGTGATACATGCATGCCCATCCAGTGCAGGGGTACGAACCACGCTAAAAGGGCACGGCAGTGCCGTGCCCCTACACGAAGTTAGAACCCCATGTGTAGGGGCACGACACGTCGTGCCCTCGTGCCCTCGTGGCCACGGCTGTTACTGCAACAGCCCCTTTTAGCGTGGTTTATGAATAAACGTTTTACGGCACACTCTTTTTGCTGCATATTGTAGTAAAAGAGTAATGAGGACAATAACTATGAGCTAAGGGTAGTTAGCAAGCAAGCTAGTTATGCGAAAAATCTCAAAAACTTTTCCGCTATAAGAAGGATTTTGTATCAACTAGCAGAATTAATAGATTTAGAGCAAGACAATTAGGTTATTTACCCCGCTCTATTTATGCTCTTAAGTTTCTGCATTCAAATGAATGCAGAATGTAATAAAAGAGATAAGGGAGGTGAATTTTTAATGAGTATCGTCAAAGGTAATCTCTTCGGTTTCTATGCGTTGATCGTGTGTAGCTTGCTTATCGTGGCCGTCATTCGAGCAACAAAGGCTGGCAAGTTTACTCCTGTTCTTCGTCGCATTGCAGGGCTAGAGGCTATCGAGGAATCCATCGGTCGTGCAACTGAAATGGGTAAGCCAATCCATTTCTCCCCCGGTATTGCCGACATCACAGGTTCTGATGCGCCTCAAACTTTTGCAGCTCTTGAGGTTCTAGCGTATGTGACTGGTCTCTCTGCTAAGTATGATGCTGATCTGATCGTAACCATCCGTATCCCCAACGTTTTACCGTTGGCACAGGAGGTTGTACAGCAGGGTTACATGGCTGCAGGCAAGGCCGACATGTACAAGGAAGATACAGTGCGCTTCCTCTCTAACGAACAGTTTGCTTACATCGCCGGCGTACTTGGTATCTTCGCTCGTCAGAAGGTTGCTGCTAACATTATGATCGGTGGTTTCTGGGCAGAGTCTTTGCTAATGGCTGAAGGTGGCGCTCAAGCCGGCGCTATTCAAGTCGCGGGCACAGCTAATATGCATCAGATCCCGTTCTTCGTGGCTGCATGCGACTACACCCTCATCGGTGAGGAAATCTACGCTGCTGGCGCTTATCTGTCTCAAGACAAGAATAAGCTCGGTAGTATCGCTGCTCAGGACTACATCAAGTTAGCTCTCATAGCCATGGTTTTTGTTGGTGCCGCAATGGCGACCTCCGGCAGTCAGTGGCTCGTAAAGGTCATGTCTAAGTAAATGTGTCGTATAGCAACTCCCCAATGAAAAGGAGGTGTAACAGTTGCGTAGAGAAATTCCGTTTATTATTACTCTAGTGGTGGGTTTGGTATTCTTGCTTGCGCCTTTGACGGCCGGCAATATCCCACTCGTAGGGCAGCCCTTTAGTTTTATCACAGCGACCTATTTCTCGCCTTGGACAACCATTGTGGCAGCATTTGCTACAGGCCTGGCCTCCGTTAACCTTCTCAGGATTCACGCTAATAGTATTTCTCGTAAGCGCGCAGGTTGGTACAACAGTGTAGCTCTGGTTTTTGCTCTTGCTTTCTTCTTCGTTTACCGTACAGCAGTTGAACTACTGCCAGCCAATAAGGCCTTGGCCGCCGGTTATGCCAACTACTTTAATAACATTCTAAGCCCGCTGTCCGCTGCTATGTTCGCGGTGCTCGCATTTTACATTGCATCAGCTTCTTATCGCGCGTTCAGAGCTCGTAGCTTAGAGGCTACCGTATTGTTGGTCGCCGCTGTCCTGGTTATGATTGGTGCCGCCCCTATCGGTGCGGAAATTTGGGATCAATTCCCTGTAATTCAACGATGGTTGCTTGCCGTTCCTAACATGGTAGGGCAGCGTTCCATTATCATCGGTGCTGCTATCGGTGGTTTTGCAACTAGCTTGCGTATTCTCTTAGGTCTTGAACGAGGCCATCTCGGTGGCGAATAATACAACTCTAAAAGAAAGGAGGTGCCCTTCGAGTGAATAAATTGCTTAATGTTGACCGTAGGATTATTTATGTGATTTTAGTAATCGCTTTGGCCTTTCCGCTGATTCGACCACTGGGTATTCCGTTACTGGTCAATGACTCTACTACGGCGGTTCACGCTATTATTGAAGGTCTTGACCCTGCTACCGATGTAGTGCTGCTCTCTTTTGACTACGGTCCAAGTAGTGCGGGCGACATCCATCCTCAGGCCACGGCAATTGTTAACCATCTTACTAAGCGTGGGATTAAGTGGGTAGGCGTTGCCTTCTGGGCTGACGGCCCGATGATGGCTGACTTGCTCATCGCAGATCTCGAAGCCCAGGGTGGCAAGTATGGTACGGACTTTGTCAACCTAGGTTTCATGACGGGTGGCGAAAACGCAATTCGCAGCTTTGCAGTCGATGCTTTGGTTATCCCGACCGATATCCGCGGCAATAAAACTGCTGACCTGCCAGTAATGCAAGGCATCAAGGACATGAATGACTTTGGTTTCGTTTTCGAGTTTGCCTCAGGTACGCCGGGTTACGAGGCCTTTATTCGTCAGGCTGTTGACCCCATGGGCGTTAAATTCGCAGCGGGCGTAGTTACAGTAAGCGTTACTGGCGCAATGCCCTTCTACAACTCCGGTCAGCTCAAGGGTCTATTGCAGGGGCTGCGTGGAGCTGCTGAGTACGAATTGCTCATCGGGATTCCTGGCGATGGAGCTGCTGCTATGGACGCTTCGTCTTTAGGGCACTTGGTTATTGTTGGCTTCATCTTGGTAGGTAATTTTGCTTATTTTTTCTCAAAAAAGAAAAAATAAGTTTACGGCCTCATTCTAAATAGAGGAGGTGACATAGTGAATATTTCAATGGACATTTGGACTTGGGTAATGGCGTTATGCATTCTTTCGATAATGTCATTCCTATATAAAGAGAATCCAGTTTATCGCTTGGCGGAGCATGTCTTCGTGGGTTGTACAGCAGGCCATTTTTTGGGAGTAGCAGTCGGCAATATTCACCGTTTTGGTTGGGTTCCGCTAAACACAAAGGGGGATTACCACCTTATCATTCCGTTGCTCCTTGGTGTCATGCTTTACGCCCGTTTCATTAAGGGGTATGCATGGGTGTCTCGCTGGCCGATCGCTTATATCGTCGGCAACGGTGTAGGTCTCTCCCTGTATTCCAACCTATGGACTTCTGGCTTTCAACAGGCTAGGGCTACGATGATTAACATTCTGGCTAAGCGCCCCGACGGTACCATCTGGTTGGGTCGGTCCCTGAATAATACGATTATCGTACTTGGGCTAATGGCAATTCTAGCGTACTTTATCTTCTCTATCCCGCAGCGCGGGCCTGTGAGGAGAGTTTCTCAGGCTGGTCGCTGGCTAATGATGATCACCTTTGGTGTATCCTTCGGTAACGTTGTAGCCGGTCGTCTCAACCTGTTGATCGCTCAGCTTTCGAACCTGCTTGGCAAGTGGCTAGGAGTAATCTAGTAGTTGCTATAAGAGAGAGCCCCTGTAAGGGGCTCTCGTTTTTGTCTTTTGATTCGTTCCCCCAAGTTCCTAGCCTGAATATCCAGCTTCGAATGCTTGTAGATTTAATGCTAGAAACTTTGCAGGTACAGTACGGCGAATGGCTTCGAGCCAGGATTCTTTTGTAATGTCCATCTTGCGGGCTAGGGCGCCGAGCAGCACAACGTTCACCGCTCTAATGCTGCCTACTTCGCGGGCAAGTTGTAGTGCGTCGATCACCAGCACATCGCTAGCTCTCTCCTGCAGCTTCTCCATAACTTCTGGCGGGTAAACGTGTGCTCCGGTAATAACTGTCATAGGGTCGATTTGCTGGTCATTGACCACAATCGAGCCGCCTTCGCGCAAATAGTGCACATAGCGCAGGGCCTCAAGTTTTTCAAAGGCTACAATATTGTCAGCGTCGCCTTCTTCAATCAGAGGGGAATAGACTTTTTCGCCCATGCGCACCTGGGTTACTACGCTGCCGCCGCGCTGAGCCATGCCATGAATCTCAGACATTTTGACATCGTGCCCTTGCATCGTAGCAACCTCGGCTAAAATCTTGCTCGCTAAAATTGTGCCTTGCCCCCCAACACCGACCAAGAGGATATTATGAGTTTTCATTACATCTCCTCCTATATTATAGGTTTATAGGTTTAGGGACACACCTCTTCTTCAAGGGTTAAGAGATCGGAGTCAGAGGAATGTCCCCAACTATTGCACTGAATTTGCAGACTTGAGCACACACGCCGCAGCCAATACACAGGGCGGCATTGATTGTGCTCTTTTTGTTGCCATGGCTGATGGCCGGGCAGCCGACCCTCATGCACATCTTGCATCCCACGCAATTGTCATGCAGAATTGTGAGTAGAGGAGCCTCGTGTTTAACAATTAGGGCACAAGGACGTTTGGCGATAATCACCGAAGGCTCGCGGGTAGCGACCTCACGCTTAATTAGTTCCTTAAGCTCATCCATGGCAAAGGGGTCTACTGTAAAAACTCGCTTCACACCAACCGCTCGGCACAGCGCTTCCATATCCACCTGGGTAGTGGGGTCTTTTTGTAGAGTCTTGCCCGTAGACGGGTTCTCTTGATGACCAGTCATCGCTGTAGTGCTGTTGTCTAGTATCAGCACGGTAGAAGTACCATGGTTATATACAATGTCGATTAGCCCGGTTATGCCCGAGTGGATGAATGTGGAGTCGCCGATAACAGCCACTGTTTTTTCTGCTAGCTCCGGGTGAGCTTTTTCAAAGCCCAAAGCCATGGGGATTGATGCGCCCATGCAGATGGTGGTATCCATAGAGTCAAGTGGAGAGAGGGCGCCGAGCGTGTAGCAGCCAATGTCGCCGGTAACGTGCAGCTTGAGCTGTTTCAACACGTAGAATACTGCACGGTGTGGGCACCCTGGGCATAACACGGGTGGACGCATGGGCACGTTTTCAGCTAGCTGGCCGGGGAGATGTGTTTCCCCGCCTATAGCTCTCTCGATGATACGAGCGGAAAGCTCTCCCGTGATGGGGAAGATATCTTTGCCTGTAGCCACAACCCCAAGGGCCTTAATGTGCTCTTCGAGGTAGGGCTCGTTTTCTTCAATGACGTAGAGTGTCTCAACTCGCGAAGCAAAGTCCAGAATCATCTTGTCTGGTAGAGGCCAAGTAAAGCCTAGCTTCAGAATCGATGCATCGGGCATTGCTTCTTTAACGTATTGGTAGGCAATGCCGGATGTAATCACGCCAACTTTCTTGTCAGCCCACTCTACTCGGTTCACAGGGGTAGTTTCGGAGTATTCTTGGAGTTTTTTGTAACGTTCCTCTAGGTGGAGCCGTTTAAGGCGCGCATGCCCTGGAATCATGACATTCTTTTTAATGTCCTTAACATAAGACTTTACAAGGCGCTCGCTGGCAGCATTGAGCTCCACAAGGGTCTTGGAGTGAGAAATACGCGTAGTAGAGCGGAGTAGGACAGGGACATCGTAGGCTTCACTCACATCGAGGGAGAGGCCCACGAAGTCTTTAGCCTCTTGGCTGTCGCTAGGCTCAAACATGGGGATTTTCGCGAACTTAGCATAATAGCGATTATCTTGTTCATTTTGAGAGCTGTGCATGCCAGGGTCATCTGCCGATACCAAGACAAGTCCGCCATTCACACCGGAGTAGGACAAAGTAAAGAGAGGGTCGGCCGCTACATTAACCCCCACGTGCTTCATTGCCGCCAGTGTTCTAGCGCCTGCAATGGAGGCACCAACGGCAACTTCCATCGCGACCTTTTCGTTTGGCGACCACTGAGATTTGATTTCGCGATATTGCGCGATGTTCTCGAGGATTTCGGTGCTGGGGGTGCCGGGGTAGGCCGCGGCTACAGCGACGCCGAATTCGTAGGCCCCGCGGGCTATGGCTTCGTTACCAGTGAGCAATACCTTCATTCCATAACCTCCTGTAAGCAGTAAGTTCTATCTAATATTTTAGCACAGAACTCGGTCAATAGATGTCAGAAAACTGGAGTCTGATAAAAGTAGCAGGATTTGCGTGTTGTCGTACAGAAGACAAAGAATTACGGCTTAGAACTTACCTAGATAGCGTTCTTTTGTCAGCCTACACGGTAGTCGATGAAAGGAGATCCATTATGACAAGCTTAAAACACTTACTTCAGAATGACGTTGTACCTATGCGCGTGAGGACAGAGGCCATTGCGCTCGTCGCCTTGGGGGTAAGGCCGATGTCCATAGTGTTCTTGCCTGCAGAATTGCCGGAGGGCAATTTACTCGGTAGGGAAATTGACAGTACGTATCAATGCTGGCTTCAAGAGGGCAGCAGCGGAACTTTAAGCCAAAGATATTTTTTCTGGCTTCAGAGCAGGGGCAAGACTACTATAGAGCACAAGAAAAGCCTGTTGCGTAAGGCCTATGAGAATATTGTGCCACCCCAAGCAAGCTACAAGGCCTTGTTAGGGATTGTGCAGGAGCTTAGCCTGCCCTATATTCAATACGAGGTCAGGCCGAGTATCAGAGAGCTATATATCTGTGCCTCTGACGCAGTCAAGGAACGCCTAGACCAGCTGATGCAGGAGAGAGAGACAATCAAACGCGAGGCATGGGCCAAGGTTACCTCTAGTACCCCGTATTCCTTATTGGCGTATCCAGAAGAACAGGTGCCAGAATACCTTAAAAAGTTAGGAGAACTCCTAGGTTACCCTCCTTGTTGTATCGAGGCCTATTTGACAGACCGTACACAAGGCCAAAATGTTGAGAATAGATCTGCTTACTTTCTGTTGGAATTCGAGCAGATGAACGAAGCGGTAAACCCCCTAGGGTTCTTCCTTAAGGATTTCTTTCCGTGCCGCCCAAATTGCGAGCAGGCTTTAAGCAAGGGGCAAGAGTGTTACGATCGCTTGGGTGAGGTGGACAAGAATTATGCAGAGGCCTATCTGCAATCAGTCAATGAAAACAAAAACCGGGTCACGAAGTACCCTGCCATCATTTCTGCACACCTGGATAGCTTAAATAAATAAAACCTCATAAGTATTGTGCCGCTAAGTGTGGGACTAGTGTAAGATAGGTGGAGAGGTGATACCGTGGAAAAACGCTCTACTACAATTAGGCTCTTGAGCCTAGCATTCAAAAGCATACTCCTAATTCTCGCATTTTTTCTAGCTTTCCGGGCGCTTCTTCTCTCGATCTCTTTATTATCGCCATTCATTGTCGCAACGCTGGTGGCGTTTTCAATTGAACGCCCTGTTAGGTTTATGGAGCGCCGCCTGCGCTTGCCGCGTAGTACGGCCTCCATGGTTATGGTGGTCGTGGTGTTCGCTATCTTCGGGCTCTTAGTGGCTTGGGCATCTGGTAAGATAGCAGCCGAGCTCGCTGACCTCACCACCAAACTACCCTATTTTCAAGGTCTGTTCAATGAGCGAAGCGCTGGGGTAGCCGCGATTTTGCGCGACTATATGCACCTTCTCCCTCAAGACGTACTCAACACGCTCAACAACGGTGCCTCACTCGTGCTTGAAAGGGCTACGGCTCTGATTCCGGCTATACTGGCTGCTGTGTTGGGCCTAGTTGCCCTGCTACCTAACGCCTTGATGTATGTGATCATTACTGTGATAGCGTCCTTCTTCATTAGTCGTGACTTAGAGTCTTGGCGAAGAAAAGCTGTGGCTTTAGTGCCTACAGCAGCTAAAAAGCCTGGCTTGCAAATATTCTCGCGCTTAATGAACGCTCTTTGGGGCTGGGCTAAAACACAGCTTATAATCATGACTGCTACCGCCATAGTCGTCATCATCGGATTGTCCATTCTTGAGGCGCGCTATGTAGTGTTGATTGGTGTACTTATCGGGATTGTCGATGCCTTGCCAGTATTAGGACCAGGAGCAGTATTCTTGCCTTGGGTAGCGTACTCTTTACTCACAGGTATGCCGCTATTTGCCCTGGGCTTACTCGTGATGTACGGCATCGTAGTGGTAATAAGGCATATTATTGAGCCAATCATCTTACCGGAAAACGTGGGGTTAGATCCTCTCGCTACTTTACTCGCTATGTATATCGGACTGAGGTTGATTGGCTTTATGGGCCTCGCTGTGGGACCAATCCTCTTAGTTTCATACAGTGCTTTAGAAGAAGCAGGCGTCGTCGGGAAAATCAAGGACTGGCTGTTGGCGTAAGCATATAGCACATAGCGGATTGCACATGGCACATAGGAGCAGCTGCAATTCTCAGTGCGTAGTAACCTAGGTCCTGAACTCATGCAGTATCTCTGCTTTGGGCGAACTGCGAGTTCCCTGTCTAACATATACTAAGGCCGCTTGCCATTGGCTAAGCGGCCTTAATGGTTCCCGTTACCATCCTAGGCGTGCTAGGCGCCATGTGCCATCCCTATATCTTCAAATTCCCTACAGTCCGCGGGCAGGGGATAACATCTCTAATGTTCGAAATCCCTGTCAGGTACATAATTAGTCGCTCAAAGCCCACTCCATAACCGGAGTGCTTAACACCACCATACTTACGGAGCTCTAGGTACCACCAGTAGGGATCGAGATTCATCTTTAGCTCCTGCATGCGGTTAACGAGCACGTCGTAGCGTTCTTCGCGCTGACTAGCGCCAACCAGCTCACCAATGCCGGGCACCAAGAGATCCGTCGCGGCTACTGTTTTACCGCCATCGTCTAGGCGCATGTAAAAGGATTTAATATCCTTAGGGTAGTTCGTCACAAACACCGGTCTCTTAAAGACGTCCTCGCTAAGGTAGCGTTCGTGTTCCGTCTGCAGACCGTCTTCCCAGGTAACGGGGTACTCAAACTGTTTGCCAGACTTTTTAAGAACTTCGACAGCCTCGGTATAGGTGATGCGCCCGAAATCGGAGTTGGCCACATTCTCTAGGCGCTCTCTGAGACCCTTGTCTACAAATTCGTTAAAGAAGGCCATTTCCTCTGGGCATTGATCCATGACGTGTCTTAGTACGTATTTAATCAAGGCTTCGATGTTCTCCATGTTGTCCTGCAAGTCAGCGAAGGCTAACTCCGGCTCGATCATCCAAAACTCTGCTGCATGGCGGGCAGTGTTAGAGTTCTCTGCCCGGAAGGTAGGAGCGAAGGTATAGACGTTTTTAAAGGCTAAGGCAAAGATCTCAGCCTCGAGCTGCCCGCTTACGGAAAGATAAGTTTCCTTGCCAAAGAAGTCTTGGGTAAAATCAACCTTGCCATGTGGAGTCTGAGGAGTGTTCAGCAGGTCTAATGTACTTATTCTGAACATTTCACCTGCGCCTTCAGCATCACTGGCCGTGATAATAGGGGCGTGCACATAGAGGAAGTTCTGTTCGTTAAAAAACTTATGGATGGCAAAGGCGGCTACGGAACGCACCCTGAACACGGCCGAAAAGAGGTTAGACCGAGGGCGCAGATGAGCGATCTCACGCAGGTACTCTAAGGTGTGGCGCTTCTTTTGCAGAGGGTAGTCCTGGTTCGATGTGGCTTCTACTGTTATTGCACTGGCCTGCAGCTCAAAGGGCTGCTTGGCTTCAGGGGTTTCTACTAGTTTCCCTAGCACTGTTACCGCTGTGGCAATAGGCAATTTGGTTATTTCGTCAAAGTTAGCTAGATTTGGGTCAAACACTATCTGGACATTTTTAAAAAAGGTCCCATCGTTAAGCTCAATAAACCCTCTAGCATTTGATGCTCTCAGGGTCCGTACCCAACCTTGTATAGTAACTTCTTGGTTGAGGTACTGCGAAGTTTGGCGGTAGAGGCTTTTTACTTCACATATTTTCATAGCTCATTCTCCTTTTTCCGAATATAAAAAATAAGCCCTTCATCCCAAAACCTTGGGACGAAGGGCTCAGTTCGCGGTGCCACCCAAGTTGTCTGTGTACAGACCAACTCAACAAGCTGTAACGGGCTTGCCCGTCCGGTCCTACTGGCGACAGGCGCTTTCGGGCGGAAGCTCGAGGATGTTCTTCACTCTAAGCCTTAGCGCTAGGTCTCACCAATCCTAGCTCTCTGTGGCTGTGCCTAAAGCTACTCTTCCTGTCAACGCTTATGTTCAATTATTATGAGTATATAGAGAGTCAGGAGGATAGTCAAGCCACTAGTAGCACATAGCACATGGCACATAGCACGTAGCGGATTCGTAGCGGCGTACTGCCATTCTGTTTACCTGTGGCTGATTGTGATAAACTAGGTAAAGGACACACCAGAAAGCGAGGACGATCATTATGGCTAAAAAGCCTCCTTATAACCCAAAAGCAGGAGCGCCAGCCGGAGCGCTAGGTGCCTCAGGTAAAGCTAAGGATTACCTGCCGCGCCGTGAGCGTCCGGTCTCCGAAATAGAAAGTCGTCCGGCTAAGGACAAGCCTAAGCGCCCTAGACCAAAGCCCTTAGACAACCGCCCAAGCCACCCAAGCCCACTCGATGCTCGCAAGCGTGTCCACGGCGTAGTAGCAGCTAAGGCTAAGCCGCAGCCAAAAACCCATACACATTGGGGTGATGTTGCCGAGTGGTACGATGCGCTAGTGGGAGAGGATGGCAGTGAATATCATCGCAAGGTAATTATCCCCGGCGTTCTGCGCCTGCTCGAACTAAAGAAGATTGAAGCAGACCGCCCTCAGATTTTAGACCTAGCTTGTGGGCAGGGTGTGCTCTGCCGGAGGTTAGCTGAAGAGGGATGTGAAGTAACCGGGATCGATGCGGCCGCACCTCTACTCCAAGCAGCAAAGCAACGCAATGTGCAAGATAGGCTAGCCATTAGATATACCTTAGCTGACGTCACAGAGCTGCTTACTGAGAGTGGCACTTTAGCATATGGCCTCCGCGCTGCAACTTACGATGCAGTGACTATTGTCCTGTCAGTTCAGAATATCACTCCACTCTCACCAGTGTGGGAGGCCTGTTACGCACTGCTTAAGCCAGGCGGCAAGCTAGTTGTAGTAATGATGCACCCATGTTTTCGCGTTCCAAAGCAATCTGACTGGCTGTGGGATGAAGCCTCATTCACACAGTTGCGTGCAATCCGCCAGTACTTAGGCGGTGCAGATATCGAGATTCAGACTCACCCCGGTCATGCAGCTCATGGCCAAGATTATTCTACCACCACACATTTTCATCGTCCTCTGCAAGCCTACGTTAATACTATGGGCAACGCCGGCCTCTACATAGATAATATTCAGGAGTGGACTAGCCACAAGGCGGACCAAGCTGGCCCAAAAAAAGAGGCCATGGATCGCGCCCGCAAAGAGATCCCCCTCTTCCTCGCCTTGCGCGCACGAAAGGTATAGGCACAGGTCTGGCCCACCCTGCGGTGAGCCAGACCTTGTGGTGTTTTACGGGCGTAGTTTGAAGGGGATAGGGGTGGAATCGCTTCCTACTGCCGTGACAAAGGCATTTAGTGTGTCAGTAGAGGTTAGGCATGGCACGTTGAACTCTGCGGCGGCGCGACGAATTCGAAAGCCATCGCGCAGGGGAGACTGGCCTTGGGTGGGGGTATTTACGATTAACTGCACGGCCTCTTTGCGAATGAGATCTAAGGTGTCGGGGTGTCCGCCGCCAAGCTTCTGTACTATCTCCACTTCTAAACCGTTAGCACGAAGGAACTTGGCAGTACCTTGTGTCGCGGCTACTTTATAGCCTAAGGCTTGCAGATTTTGCGCTGCGGGTAGTATAGCGATTTTGTCCCTATCCGCCACCGTCAGCACAACAGTACCAGGTTGCTTAGCCCACTTGATACTCCCCATAAAGCCTTTACGCAGTGCCTCGGGTAGTGTTTCGGCGAGTCCAATAGTCTCGCCTGTAGATTTCATCTCGGGGTTCAAGCAGGTTTCGATCCCGGTCATTTTCTGGAAGGAGAATACCGGCATCTTTACGGCAAAGTATGGTTTATTCGGCGCTAGCCCAGGAGAAATACCAATATCCATAAGTCGCTTACCTAGCATGAGCTTGATGGCCCAATTAATCAGAGGTATCCCTGTAATCTTACTGATGAATGGCACGGTCCGCGAGGAACGGGGGTTTACCTCTAGTATCAGGAGTTTTCCTGCGTAGAGCACGAATTGAATATTCATTACCCCAACTATCCCGAGCCTACGCACAAGGCGCTGGCAGTACTCCACAATAAGCCCGGCAATTTCTGTAGTGACGTGGGGCGCGGGGTACACAGCAATGCTATCGCCCGAGTGCACGCCCGCTCTTTCAATGTGCTCCATAATGCCTGGGATAAAGACATCGTGGCCATCGCATAGTACATCCACTTCTAGCTCTAACCCCAGACAGTAGCGGTCAATTAGCACGGGATGGTTTGGCATTACTTTAACGGCCTCGCTCAAGTAGTGTAGCAGGCGGTCTTCGCTTTCGATAATGGCCATAGAGCGTCCACCCAATACGTATGAGGGTCTGACTATGACTGGGAAACCGAGCTTTAGTGCACAGTCCCTAGCATCTTCTATTGATTTCGCGGTAAACCCAAGGGGGCGAGGAATATCTAATTCAGTCAATATTTCTTCAAAGCGCTCCCTGTCCTCACAATAATCCATGGCCTCGGCACTTGTACCTAAGATTTTATAGCCAGCTTCTTCCACAGTGCGGGCAAGGTTCACGGCGGTTTGACCGCCAAATTGCACCACGACACTGCTCGGCTGTTCTTTTTTCAGAACGGCCAGTACATCTTCTGCAGTCAAGGGTTCAAAGTACAGGCGGCTCGAGGTATCAAAGTCAGTGCTTACGGTCTCTGGGTTGTTGTTAATCACGATCGAGGCCAGACCCTCCTCCTGCAGGGCCAGACTGGCACGCACAGAACAATAGTCAAACTCTACGCCTTGGCCAATCCGGATGGGGCCACTGCCGATAACTACTACCTTTTCTTGTACCAGTTGTTCTGCTTCGTCTTCTTGCTCGTAAGACGAGTAAAAGTAGGGGGTGCTGGCTAGGAATTCACCTGCGCAGGTATCGACCATCTTGTAGGTCGGTTGGATACCGTGCTGCTCGCGTAGATTGGCCACAAAAGCGTCGGTGGTGTTGGTTAGCTCGGCGATATTTAAGTCCGAGAAACCAAGCATTTTTGCGTAGCGCAGACTCTCAGATTTAAGAATAAAGGTCCGTAAATCTCTTTCCACCTGTACTAGTTCCCACAGTTTTTCTAAGAAGAACATATCTATCCAAGATTGCGCGTGCAGTTCTTGAGGTGAGACACCACGACGCAGCAAATCGTAGATGACAAAGAGGCGCTCGTCGTCAGGCCTCCGGAGGAGAGTCCACAAGTCTTCAGTGCTGAGAGGTTGTAGGCGTGCCATGCGCAGACTGTCTAGTCCAAGCTCTAGCGAGCGAATAGCTTTATGCAAGGCCGAGGCAAAATTGCGGCCGATAGCCATTACTTCGCCAGTTGCTTTCATTTGTGAGCCTAAGCTGCGTTCTGCTTGGGCGAACTTATCGAAGGGCCAGCGGGGTATCTTGACCACAATATAGTCAAGTGCAGGTTCAAAACAGGCCGAGGTTCCTGTTACGGCGTTTATTATTTCGTCTAGCCGAAGCCCTAGCGATACTAAGGTAGCAACCTTAGCAATGGGGTAGCCCGTAGCCTTAGACGCCAGAGCACTTGAGCGACTGACGCGAGGATTTACCTCGATCACGTTGTACTCCATACTAGTAGGATGCAGCGCAAATTGCACATTGCAGCCGCCTTCGATGTTGAGATAACCCACAATCTTAAGCGCGGCACTGCGGAGCATCTGATGCTCGCGATCGCTTAAGGTTTGGCAAGGAGCCACCACGATGCTGTCTCCAGTATGAATGCCGACGGGGTCAATGTTCTCCATATTGCAGATGGTAATCGCGTTGCCGTGCGAGTCGCGAATGACCTCGTATTCGATTTCTTTCCAGCCAGCGATGCTTTTCTCGATGAGCAATTGGGCTACAGGGCTGTGGCGCAGACCTTGTTCTGCTATCGTGGCCAGTGCTGCGGGTGTAGCCGCATGACCACCACCAGTACCGCCCATGGTGAAGGCCGGTCTCACAATGAGTGGGTAGCCGATGCGTACTGCAACTTCGAGTGCCTCGGCTACGGTGTAGGCTATGGCACTGTCCGGTACGGGTTGCCCAATTAAGAGCATGGCTTCTCGGAACTCCGAGCGGTCTTCGGCTTGTTCTATCGCTGCCAGAGGGGTGCCAAGTAATTGAACATTATAGGTAGCTAATACTCCGGCCCTCACCAGTTCGCGTGCCATGTTAAGCCCCATTTGCCCGCCCAGAGTAGGGAGCAGTGAATCAGGTCTTTCAATGCGGATGATTTCTTCTATATAGGGTAGAGTGAGAGGGTCCATGTAGATGGCCTCAGCCATGCCTATGTCAGTCATGATGGTTGCAGGATTATTGTTGGCCAGCACAACTTGTATGCCTTGTTCTTTGAGAGTGCGACAGGCCTGTGTGCCTGAGTAATCAAACTCTGCGGCCTGGCCGATAATAATCGGCCCTGAGCCAATAACTAAGACTTTCTTAATGTTCGGGTTCTTAGGCATGGTGTACACCCCCAGAAGCGTAGCTATGCAACGCTTCAAACAGTGCTAGCGCATCATGGGGGCCGGGGCTAGCTTCTGGGTGAAACTGCACCGAGAACGCAGGTAGCTCCTTATGCTTAATACCTTCAATCGAACCGTCGTTTATATTGGTATGGGTGATTATAAACGTGGAATTTGGGCTTTCGGCTAAGGCATAACCGTGGTTTTGGGCCGTGATAAAGGCGCGACCCGAGGCGAGATCTTTAACGGGGTGGTTGCCGCCACGGTGCCCAAACTTGAGTCGATACGCTTCGCCACCGAGTGCAAGCCCTAATATTTGGTGCCCTAAACAAATGCCCATGGTAGGAGTGTGCTTAATTAACTCTCTGGTGGTGAGTATAGCTTGGGTGCAGTCTTTAGGGTTACCGGGACCGTTGGCAAGCACTACGGCGTCAGGCTTTGAGGCGAGGACTTCTGCCGCAGAAAAGCTACAGGGGTAGACCCACACTTCTGCATCAAGTGCCGACAGTGCTCGCATGATACCCGCCTTAGCGCCGTAGTCTACTACGGCAACCCGCCAGGAGCCGGTCAGTTTGGCGCAATAGGGGTGGGGTGTAGTTACCTTGTCGGTAATGTCCGCAGCGCTTTTGTGGCACAGCAGTGTGCTGTGCCACTCTGTTGCGGTGGAAAGCTCGGTCACAAAAACCCCGCGTAGGGTACCGTGGGAGCGCAAATGACGAGTCAAAGCGCGGGTATCCACACCAGCTAGCCCGGCAACATTATTTGATACGAGATAGCTGTCGAGAGCGCCAAAGGATTGCCAGTGTGATGGCGTCTGGCAACTCTCACTCACGATAAGACCTCTCGCGTGTATGCTTGCGCTTTCAGCAGACTGAGTTGAGATGCCATAATTACCGATAAGAGGATATGTCATTACAATGATCTGTTCGGCGTAGGAGGGGTCAGTAAGAATCTCCTGATATCCTGTCATGCTAGTGTTAAAGACAACTTCCCCTAACGCCTGTTCCCAAGCACCAATTGTATGACCGCGGAATGATTTACCGTCCTCTAACATGAGGAAACCTTCACTTTGTTGCATAAATATACCCCCTAAGTTATAATAATACCTCCCTGCCAGGCGGCAAGGAGGCTGCACAAGACTATGTACAACGCACCAGCCCACCCTTGTCGATCTCTCTGGATCAAGCTTAAAGGGCAGTTCAGTGATATACTTAGAGAATCATAAGGCAAGAGGAGTAGATTGTCAAGAGGATATTTTATGCAAGACAGGCTGCATAGAAGATGAATACTCACTCATCGCAGAACTCGGTTATGACTGTGTGAGATAATGGGCAAGATATATTGTGTCATCACTTTTGTACGACTGGAGGTTCATTTCAGCTTGGAGAACATCACACACGGCTTAGTGGGATTTGCTCTTGCCGGCATCGCCCTAGGTAATCCAGAAATTATAACCACGGCCGAGCGCGCTACGATAGTTGCGACAACTGCTGCAGCGTCGCAGCTTCCTGATTTAGATATTGTCTACCTAGCGTTCGGCAAGTGGGCTTACTTAGAACAGCATCGTGGATGGTCGCACTCCATTCCTGCCCAGGTGGGCAGTGCAATAGTGCTAGCAGCAATAGCAAGGTTCGTTTCTGGTTTACCCTATAGCTTTTTGCTGTTTTACGCGCTTTTAGGTGTAGGTCTCCACATTCTACTCGACTTTTCTAACTCCTTCGGTACCCAAGCTCTCATACCTTGGTCGAAGTGGCGCGTAGCATGGGACCTCGCGCCCACATTTGACCCTGTAATGGCAGCGATACTGGGGTTAGGGTGGCTAGCCTGGGTCAGTGGTCGGTACCCATCGCGCCCCGCCGGGCTTCTTGCGTTGCTGGGAGTGGGTGTGTGGCTATTAGTAAGGGTGGGTCTTCATCTGTGGGCTGCTAGAGTGGTTCGCTATCACACCAAGGAGCTAAAAAGCGTTATACCCACGATTAAGCCCTGGACTTGGCGGTATGTGGCAAACTTACCCCACGGACTTGTCGTTCAGGGGGAAGTAAACCTTATCACAAGAAAAGTAGTAGAGCTAGGGCGGCTCAAAGCTGACACAGAGGAACCATGGATTAAGCTACTGCGAAACAACAAAGAGGGGCAGATATTCTTAAACCATAGCAGGCACCCCCACGTTGAGCTCCTGCAGGAGACAAGGGAAGGTAGTTCTGTCATCAGAGTGACTGACCTCGCGGCACAGAAGTCCGCAGCTGAAATAGAAATAACGGGCACCCCTAAATAGGGTGCCCTTCTGATTAGAGGGTTAAATGCGCTAAGTAATTTTCTTGTGATACTTGAGCTTCTTGTCTTTGCGCGTACCGTGCTGATGTACGGACCTTAACTGAGCCTTCTGGGACTTTGCTTCGCGCGGGTGTGTCAAGTGTAACGTCTCGTTGAGTTCAGCAGCGATTTCCTCGTTCATGAATTTACGTTTGTTCGAGATTTTGGTGGGCTTATCCACAGTACACCTCCTCTCCTCGCTAAAATTAAATTGTTTCAAAGATTCAGTTTAGGGCAGGATATTCACGAGCAATAGCAAATACATATACTATTAAGAGATTCTAACTCATAGATGTCCACCAGCTTCCAGCCACTTTTCGCCTCACTTTTCAAGCGGTCCCTTTGCGAGGTAAAATTCACCTCGCTCGGTATAACAGTCGCTCTAACATCCAATTCAGGGTGGGGAGGTGAATCTGATTAGCGTCCAAATCTTGCAACAGCCGGTTGACATGTCTAAGGGTCCGCAGTTTCAGTTCAACACCAACCGCGAACTCTCCGAGAATTTTGGTGGCAAGACGGTACAGACTATTGAAGTGTGTGAAGTTGCTTCGCCTGACTTGTCGCCGGTGGCACTGCGTATGCGCATCCACTTTACTGACGGTTCCTACCTAGAGGTAGATCGCAAGAGCACAGAGCTTACTGCTGTGAAACGTAAAGTGTTACATCTTAATCTAGTATGGCAAACTATCCAATAGGTATACTAAAAGCGGCCCCTTTGGGGGTCGCCTTTATTTTCTAGGATGAATTTTTTTGTTAGTGGAACGATGGAATAAGACAGGATTTACCCACTATATAACGAAATTAAGAAGGACAAACACACTTAGGGGGTTTAACCTTTGCTGATACTGGCCCTTTCCCTCGCTCCTGTAGTTGCCCTATTCTCGTATTTTTATGTTCGCGACAAATACGAAAAAGAGCCGAAGCTGCTTTTGCTAAAGGTCTTTACCTGGGGGTCGTTGAGCGTTATTCCGGCAATTATACTTGGTCTGGCACTGCATCGGCTACTGGTGGTCTGGGCTGAGCCAGGCAGCCCGTTGTTTATCTTCACCGAGAATTTCATTGTCATTGCTTTGGTCGAAGAACTTGTCAAGTTTTTAGTGTTGATGTATATCGCATACCGCCATCCCGCTTTTAATGAGCCCTACGACGGCATGATGTACGCCATTACCGCATCACTTGGTTTCGCCGCTTTGGAGAATATCCTGTATGTTACTCGTGGTGGGTTGCCTGTAGCCGTGGCTCGTATGTTGCTTGCGGTGCCAGCCCATGCGTTATTTGGCGCATTTATGGGGTATTACGCTGGTCGGGCCAAGTTCTCTACGAGTCGTGAGACCTACTACCTAATTTACGCTCTGCTCATACCTACCCTGCTTCATGGCACCTATGACATCCTGTTGTCTATGCGCAGACCGGAGTATGCCCTCTTGGTAGTACCCCTCTCACTCTTTATGTGGTGGAGAGCCCTCAAACAGGTGCGTATCGCCCACTCTAGATCCCCTTTTAGACCGAACCTAGAACCAGAAAAATAGCAGTTGTAGCAGGACTTAATAGCACCTTTCTCGAATATACAGGCTTTGTGAGAAATATCCGAGGAGGTGCTTTTGTGCGTCTTACCACAGAGTCTAGTCGCTGTTCAGGCTGCAAGGTATGCCTAACTATCTGCGCTCTGAGCCATTTCCAAGAAAATAACCCCAAAAAAGGAGCTTTGAAGGTTGAGGGTAAGTTTCCAGTCCCTGGTGTTTTTGAGGTCACTGTATGTAACCAATGTGGAGCCTGTGCTGATGTCTGCCCAGTTGATGCCATTACTGAAAAGGATGGAGTATACATTCTTGACCGCGAGACTTGCATCGGCTGCATGGCCTGCGTCTCTGCCTGCCCACTGAACGTAATGATTGTACACCCCGCCGAGACCGCCCCAATTAAGTGCGACAATTGCGGAGATTGCGTACGCTACTGTCCGCGCGAGGCCATACTTGATGCAGACGGCATCGTCAAGAGAATTGGAAGATAGGAGGTCTTTATATGAACGGTTACGCAGGCAATATACTCCGTGTTAATCTAACAAACAGGACACACAGCATCACACCGCTTCCTCAGGACCTTGCTGATAATTTCCTTGGCGGTCGCGGTTTTGTAGCTAAGCTAATGTGGGATGAGATCCCGCCAGGAGCTGACCCATTTGGCCCAGAAAACAAGGTGATAATATCTCCTGGCCCTCTTACCGGTGTCTTTTTACCCGGTGCAGGTAAGCTCGAATTTGGAGCAAAGTCTCCAGCTACTGGCGGGTATGGGGATTCTAACGTAGGCGGCCATATCTCTCCTGAAATTAAGTACGCCGGCTTCGATGCCATTATTATCGAAGGGATCGCCGACGAGCCAGTCTATCTGTTTATAGATGACTTTAATATTGAAATTCGTCCTGCAGCAGAACTGTGGGGTAAGGGTGCTCTAGAGTCCGAAACTCTGCTCAAGCAGGACTTAGGTGATGAGTTCCAAATTGCTACCATCGGCCCCGCCGGTGAAAACAAGGTTCTATTTGCTTGTATTAGCCACGACTTCGGAAGGCAAGCTGGACGCACTGGCATTGGTGCCGTTATGGGCTCTAAGAATCTTAAAGCTATTGCCGTACATGGAACTAAGACTATACAGTTAGCCGACCCGGTTGCTACTTTGGAGAAGGGCAAAGAGATGTTCGCAGCCTGCTTTGAGAAGCCCGGTTTCGAAGAATGGACCCCACAGGGCACGGCCGGTGTTACGGACTGGGTCAATGAAATAGGCGCGTTCCCTACACGCAATTTCCAAACAGGGTATTTCCCTAAGCACAAGGACATTAACGGCGAAGCGCTAATGAGAAAGATTAAGGTGACGGATAAGGCTTGTTATTCTTGTCCAATACCTTGCGGCAAGTACTCCCGCGTCAAGAAGGCCGAGTATGACATTCATGTAGAAGGTCCTGAATACGAGACTATCGCCCTAATCGGCGGAAACACCGAAATAGACAACATTGAGGACTGTGCTTACGCCAACTATATTCTGGACGAGCTCGGCCTTGATTCAATCTCCGGTGGTAACGTGGTCGGTTTCGCCATGGAGTGTTTTGAAAAAGGTATTATCAAGAGTGAAGACATTAGCGGGCGCTCGCTTAAGTTTGGCAGTGTCGAGGACTTCGTATGGTTATCGCAAGAGATCGCTTACCGTCGTGGAATTGGTAGTGTTCTAGCTGATGGAGTAAGAGAAGCAGCTAAGGTCTTTGGGCAGGGCTCCGAGAAGTTTGCCATACACGTCAAAGGCGTAGAGTGGTCTGGCTACGAAGCTCGCTATGCTCCGGCAATGATGCTTTCTTATATGACCGCCGATGTTGGCGCACACCATAACCGTTCTTGGGCGATTACCTTCGATGTAGCGACCGGTCGTGACAAACTCGAAGGCAAGGCACAACGTGTTATTGAGTTACAGCATATTCGTCCCTTATTCGACATGCTTTGCTTATGTCGCTTACAGTGGGTCGAGCTAGGATTCGAGCTCGACTGGTATCCACAGATCTTTAAAGCGGTTACAGGCAAGGAACTTACCTGGGATGATCTATTAGCCTTTTCAGAGCGAGTGTGGAACCTCACCCGTTCCTACAGCTTGCGCGAAATCGAAGGATTTGGGCGCAGTTTCGATTATCCTCCGGCACGATTCATGGAAGAGCCGATTCCTGATGGCCCGACAGCAGGTAAATACATGCCTAAAGAAGTTATTGATCGCCTCCTCGATGAGTACTACAAACTGCGTGGCTGGGATAACAACGGCATCCCCTCAGCAGCTCAGCTCAAGAAGGTGGGCCTAGGGTTTGTCGAGTCTACCATCGCTCCACTGCGGAAGTAATGGAACCTATTAAGGTCAGCGTCCGCGGACACGTGATCAAGTATTTTCCGGGCGAGCAGGAGCGGTTCGAGTTCGTAAGTGAGGGCCCTATTAGCATCCTAGACATGCTTAAAGCGCTCAGTGTCGATCCACTGCTCATTATGATGGTCAATGTAAACGGAGTAAAACAACCTAAAACCGCCATGTTGCAGCCCGGGGATGATGTCCTTCTTTTCAGCCCCCCGGCTGGAGGTTAAGAACAACGCGCCCGCAAGGGCGCGTTGTTCTATGGTGCGGGGGGGCACCCCTTGTAGCGGAGGACCTCCCCGAATCGGTGCTTCGAGGCTACATAGGCTCCTTAGGGGAAGTAGCTGGGCTCACACTCAGCCCTCAAAGCTAATCCGCTCTCAACATATCCCGCATATGCTTGTATTGTGTTGTGTAGAGCGCGTAATACTTACCTTGATGGGCGATAAGTTCATCGTGTGAACCGCGCTCGATAATTCTGCCGTCGTCCACAACCATAATGACGTCTGCGTTGCGGATGGTACTTAATCTGTGGGCGATTACAAATGAGGTTCTGCCCTTAAGCAGCTCACCCAAAGCTTTCTGAATCAATTGTTCAGTCTCGGTATCTATGCTTGAGGTCGCTTCGTCTAGTATCAGTATCCTTGGGTCTGCCACTAGCGCTCGGGTAAAGGCGAGCAACTGCCGCTGGCCCTGAGAGAGGGTTCCGCCGCGCTCTTCAGTTTCGGTATCGTAGCCATTACTTAGCTTTTCAATAAAAGTATGAGCGTTGACCGCTTTGGCTGCCGCCATGACCTCTTCTATTGTGGCTCCTAGGCGCCCGTATTCTATATTCTCAAGAATTGTCCCCGCAAAGATGAAGGGGTCCTGTAATACTACGCCTAGTTGACTGCGGAAGGATTGTAAGGTTGTCGCCTTAAGGTCATAGCCATCCACATATACTGCGCCTGAGGTAGGGTCGTAGAAGCGGGCCACGAGGTTAATTATCGTGCTCTTGCCAGCGCCTGTTGCCCCAACTAAGGCTACGGTTTGCCCTGGTGCCACGTCAAAGGTAATGTTCTTAAGCACCTGTTGACCTTCCTGGTACCCAAAGGATACATCCTTAAACGATATTGCTCCCATAATCTCAGGGATATCTACAGCATCAGATGAATCTTGAACACGAGGCTCTGTATCTAGGAACCCAAAGACGCGCTCTGCGCCGGCCATAGAACTAAGCATCTGGCTATACACGCGGCTAATAGCACTAAGCGGCTGCCAAAAACGGTTGAGGTAGTTGATAAAGGCCCATAACGTCCCAACCGTTAAGGCGCCCGCCATGTACTCCCTGGCGCCATACCAAATTACCAAGCACATACCGAGTGCCCCGACGTTTTCGATAACTGGCCAAAAGAGAATCTCCACGCGGATAACCTTAAGCCAGGCCTTAACCTTGTTTTCCAAAATACCTTCAAACTTCTTGGTGTTAGTCTCTTGCCGTGAGAAAGCTTGAATTACTTGAATGCCAGTGATACTCTCGTTTAAGTGAGCGTTGACCTTAGAGGACTCTTCGCGTACTGCCGCCCAGCCACTTGCGAAAAAGGGGTGGACCCTCGCCATAAAATAGCCCAAGAAAGGCAGCAGGCCAATACAGAATAGCGATAGCTTCCAGTGCATCGATAACAGTATCACGACGATGCCTACTAGGTTAAGCACCTGAGTTATGATCGTAACTACGCCATTGTTGATGAACTGGCTCATAGTATTTACGTCTGACGTAACACGCGCCATGATCTTGCCTACCGGTCGGCCATCGTAAAAATCAAAGGAAAGATTTTGAATATGGGCGAAGAGATTTTGTCTTAGGTCATAAAGTACATGCTGCCCTGTCCAGTTGAGAATTTGTGCTTGGTATCTCGCGAACACCCATATTGCGAGCCTCAGGGCCAAGAATATGGCGATGAGATTATTAATAGCCCCCAAGTTCTTCTCAGCTATGGCCTTATCCACAATCACCTTAATCAGTATTGGTTCGGCCAAGTTGCCGGCAGTAACTGCAATCATTAGTAGACACACAAGTGTGGCCTTTAGTGAGTATGGGCGCAGGTACCCTAACATGCGGGAAAAGTGGTCTTTGTTAAACTCCCGCGTCTGCGCCTCTTTCTGCTCGTCTAAGTCATATACGTTGGCCATATTAACCCACCTCCCGCGAGTCAGTCGCCGCTGGGGCAGTTTCGTCATTATGATGTTGGCTCAGGTACATCTTGCGAAAATACCCGTGCTGCTCAACTAACTCACGCGGCTTGCCTTGCTCCACTACTTCACCGTGCTCAAGTACGATAACGTAGTCTGCCTGCTCTATAGTAGAGAGTCGTTTGGCGATAATCACAGAAGTACGACCCTGCATTACATCGCTTAAACCCTCTTGAATCAAATATTCGGTATGCGTATCCACGCTAGCGGTAGCCTCATCCAAAACCAGAATCCGAGGATTCATTAAGAGTGCTCGCGCTAAGGCTACGCGTTGCTTCTGCCCACCCGAGAGACCTACGCCCCGTTCTCCGATAGGAGTATCATAACCCCGCGGCAATTGAGCCACGAACTCATGAGCTTGAGCCAGACGGGCAGCCCGTTCAATTTCTCCCCTCGTAGCATCGGGTCTCCCATAGGCGATATTCTCGGCGATGGTAGCAGAGAAAAGCACTGTATCCTGCAACACAATACCTATCTGCCTCCGCAAGCTCTCTAAGGTATAAGAACGTATATTTACACCGTCAATTAAGACTTCTCCCTGTTGCGGATCAAAGAAGCGGGGGATGAGGCCCACGAGAGTGCTCTTGCCGCTGCCCGTTCCGCCGATAATAGCCAGCACTTGCCCAGCTTCCACCGTAAAGCTGACGGCCTTAAGCACTTCATTGTCACCATCGCTAAATTGAAAGGTTACGTCCTTAAACTCTAGCGTGCCAGCAAATTCGGGAGCAGTTGTAGAACTAGGTGCATCGATTATTGCCGAGGGTGTGTCTAGGATTTCGAACAGTCTGGGCGTTGCTGCTAATGCTTGCTCCATTAGATTAAGCAACATACCTAGCATACGGGTCGGCCAGACCAAGTTAAAGATATACCCCTGAAAAGCAATGAGGGTGCCTAGGCTAATTCTATCGCTTGCCACTTGTCCGCCACCATACCACAGCAGCGATATGATGGCTAAGCTGGAGAGAAATTCTATAAACGGCTGGGTGTTGCTCTCTACCTTAATGCGCTCCAGGTTAACGCCGAGGAAGCCTTTATTGCGGGCGCCAAATTTACCTACCTCGTAAGATTCGCGGGCGAACGCTTTGACAGTACGCACACCAGAAACGTTCTCCTGAAGCACGGTGGTAAGCTTGGACATCTCCTCGCGGACTCTCGTCCAGATGGGTCGGATACGCTTATCAAAGCGGACTACGACAAAACCCAATAGGGGGAACACTGCCACAGCAGCGACGGTAAACTGCCAGTTTAGCCACAGCATAACACCAATAGTAACTAGGACTGTGAGGGCGTTGCTGACAAGTAGGATAGCACCCCAGCCCATAAATTCATTAAGGCTGCTCACGTCTTCTGTGACACGGGACATAATATCGCCTGTTTTTTGCTTGCGGAAGTACTCTAGGTGCATGCGCTGGAGATGGTTATGCAGGTCAAGCTGCAAGTCTCTGGCCATGCGCTGGCCCAGGAGCTCAAACGAGTACCACTGCCCGTAATTGCTTACTCCCAGCAGTAAGTTGACTAAAATGTAGCTAGCGACGAGCCAAGCCACGCTGTCTAACGCACCAGACGGTAAGGCTATATCTACCACTGTACGCAGGATGAGCGGTGGCAACAGTCCGAGCACCAAGATACTAAGCATGCTGATAAACGTGGTTATCACTAATCGGCAATGAGGAATAACATATAAGAATAACCTCTTGAAGACTTTCACGCAACTCACCACCTATAATTCTTAATGACTCGTCAGGCAGCTAAACCCATAGTATAGATTACAGGTAAATGCCATCCAAAACAAGGGAAGAGTTTTGTTAAGAACAAAACTCTTGCGGGAGGAGGCGCCTATGCGGCATTGACCCAGACTGAGAATTATCGCCTCCGGCATGAAACAATGAGCACTATCTCCACGTATTAGACCTATAAGTCACGAATGGAGGCAGTCGTATGTTACTTGCACTACTTGTAATGTTACTCGGGCTACTTAACCTGCGTTTTGATCTTTTACGCAATAGTCCCAAGCGGTGGGTCAAGGGGCAAATATGGTACCTAGCCGTTGGGGGTCCGCTTTGCTTCTTATGGGTTTACTTAGCGTTGCCAGCGTTAATCCCTTGGGTGGGCTATACAGTGGTTCTCCTTCCCTTAGGGGCTAACGCCCTAGTTACTCTTATTAGCCGATCTATCGATGCCGAAAAGGGGAACAGGGCACAGTCCTTTGGTGGGCTCCCGCTCTTCATCCTAACAGCCTCTCTATTGATCAGTTTCTACCTCAACGTGTTGGTAGTACCCATACGTGCCCAAGCCCTAAGAGATGTGCCCGTGGTGAGGGAGTCCATGGAACCTGTGCCTATGATGAACATCGAGCATATCAGGCTCGTTCCCATAGAAAATGCACTCTGGAAGGCGCAGAAAGTCATCGGCAACATGGGGTCGGGGTTTGAGGTCGGCAACCTTACCATCCAAATGGTGGACGGCAAGCTCTACTGGGTCGCTCCCCTAGAGTTTCGCGGCTTCTTTAAGTGGCTCAGCTTCAAGGAATCACCGGGGTTCATCATCATTGATGCCGAAGACCCTGATGCTGCCGCTGAGTTTATCGCCGCGCCCATAACCTATATCCCTAGCGCTTTTTTTTCAAAGGACTTATCGCGCCATGTCTACAACTCTTATAGCGACGTACTGCTTTTGGAGGCTAGCTTTGAGGTAGATGATGACATGAAGCCTTGGTTCGTCATGAGTCTGGGAGAACCGACAGTCGGTAAGACCGGCGTAGTTGTTACCGGCGCGGTGGTGATTAACCCCGTAAATGGAGAAATGGAGCATTACGACCTTGGCAGCATCCCGGCTTGGGTAGACCAAGTGATTCCAGAATATGTGGCAGAGAAGCACAACGCTTGGTTCGGACGCTACGTACATGGCTTCTGGAATTCTATCTTCTCGCAGCGCGACGTCCATGTCCCTACCAAGTGGGACGGTCGCATTGACGTCTTTGGCGTAATTGGCCCAGATGACAAATTCTACTGGTTTACCGGGCACACCTCACCTTCTAACAAGGACGACTCGTTAATGGGTTATACCATGACTGACGGTCGTACAGGGGAGATCGTCTATTATAAGAACGCCACGGGTGTATTTAATGAGTCGGCGGCCGTGGCCTCAGTGAACGCCGCTGTCTCCAATTTCGCGGGGTGGCATGGCGCTCAACCCTTGCTCTACAATCTCTACGGTTCGGAGTCCTACGTGGTTCCAGTCCTTTCCGAGAATTACAAGCTACAAGCCATCGGGATAGTAAACGCCCGCACCGGTCATACCGTAGTCAAACCAACTAAAGTAGAGGCCATGATGGCCTATAGACAATATCTCGGGCAAGGTCTAGGTGATGTTATGCCGACCTACATTGGCGGGCTTGACACTCTAGAAGGGACGGTTACCCGCGTAGGCTCAGCCACAATGGGGGGTAATACGCTCTTCTATTTCCACATTTCTGGTTCAGAGCGCATCTTTACGGCGACCTCTACCATCAGCGCCGAGGTTGCCCTGACCAATGTAGGCGACCGCGTAGCTGTGTCGTACCTAAACACTGCCGAGGCGGTAGTACCCTTGGCGGTATTTGATAATCTGGAGTTAGGCTCTCGCTAGTACACCAAAACAAAGGCGCCTGAAGTGGGCGCCTTTGCTTTAATCAGCAGGATTTTGGATAAGAATATAGAATGGATTATGTAAGTCTAGCGAGGGGGAATTAGTGTGAAAAAGAAAGACTGGATGTGGGGGCTTTTTGGTGTTTTTTCGGGCATTGCCATGAATATAATAGCTAATTCTATGAGTCCCGACATGATCAAGGGGTTAATATTAGGGCTTATTTTTGGTGCCATAGGCGGCCTCTTCGTATCCGATAAGTTTTTCAAAGAGAAGCAATGCGAGGATGCTAAGGAAGAGAACGATAGTGAAGTCAAGTAAGGAGTTGTAATAATGGACCTAACAGCACTATTTAAAGTAGGTTATGGCATGTACATTGTCTCATCCCAGTATGGCGGCAAGTTAAACGGACAAATCGCTAATACCATGTTTCAGGTTACGGCTGAGCCCCCTACAATTGCTATAAGCGTTAATAAGCAAAACCTAACCCACGAACTTGTATCTAACAGCCGTGTCTTTAGCGTGGCAATTTTGTCCGAGGAGACCCCCATGACTTATATCGGTCAGTTTGGGTTTAAATGCGGTAGAGATATAGATAAATTTGCGGGCATCGAATTTAAATTGGGGGGTACAGGTTCACCTGTGCCGCTAGAACATGCCTTGGCAGCGCTAGAGGCAGAGGTAATAGCAGAGTTAGACTGTGGGACTCATACCTTGTTTCTTGGCAAGCTAGTAAATGCCGAGGTCTTAGCGCAAGGCAGGCCTATGACGTATGCGTACTACCACGAAATAAAACGTGGCAAGTCACCAAAGACTGCACCTACATACATCAAACCAGAACCTAAGGTGGTACACGTCATAGCATAAGTGCGATACATTCGGGTATGTTTATGCTGGAGCTCTAGGACGCAAAGCTACATCTTCATCCAACGCCAAATCTCCTTCGGCGTAGCGTTCTTCCCATACATTAGGATACCTGTCTTAAAGATCTTTCCTGCCAGACGCATCATCAGCCACACCGTAAATATCAGTAGCAGTGCCGGCAGTAAAATGTCTATGACCGTCATTGTTGTACTAAGCGTCAAACGTAATAGCATTACCCCGGGGGTGGTCAAGGGGAAGTAGCTGCCAACTTTGGCAATTACCCCGTTAGGATTGACGATAACAGGCGCGATAAAGAAAATAGGGAGCATCGGGATCATAGTAACCATGCTCTGAAAGTTAGTGGCAGTAGTCATGTCTTCAATCGTTGCACCAAAGCTTACTAAAATGGAAGAATACAGAAGATACCCAGCTAACGCAAAGAATAGGACTATCGGCATTTGGGGGACAAATAAGTAACGCATTACTGGTATCTTAAGTATGCTATAAGCAGCAATTATACCAAAGAACAACCACGATAAGACCTGGAACATGCCCAGAACAAAACAACCCAATATTTTGCCTTGCATCATGCTATAGGGCGAGATCGAAGAGAGCAGAATTTCCGCCATGCGGTCTTTCTTTTCTACAATAGCACTTTGCATGGTCATCATCCCCGTGATGAACACGGCCATAATGATTAATCCGCCAAAAATAGCAGGTATTATCATAACCAATATGTCGCCCTTTTGGGTCATCGAAACAGTATGTGTCACAAAACCCGTCGTGGCAGCGACAATAGCTTCAGAGTCAAAGCCATGGCGTTCCAGCAGACTGCGAAGTAACGTCAGTTCCAGGTTGCGGTTAAAGTCATCAATGTTTGGCACTCCGTCGCCACCCATGTTAATGACAACAGTCCGGGTTTCGTAGATATCAGGTGTAAGCACGAGGAAACCTTCGTTACTTTTGCCTAATACCTGGCTCTCGAGGCTAGCGACGTCGCCGTCATATTTTTCTAGCACTACGTTTTGGTTAGCAGTGCTGCTGAGCAAGGTATCGAATACTCCAATTTCATCAATTACGTACAGTCTAATGCTTCTGTCCGTCTCAAACTTTGCTAGTAGAGTCGGTAGAGCTCCAAATACAACCATAATTACAGGCGTGAGCAGGATAGAAATTAAAAAAGACTTATTGCGAAGCATTTTCCTAATTTCCCAGCCTGCCACCTTCAGGCTATCTCTCATCAGTTTCACCCCCAGTAGCTATATGGACAAAGATATCGTGTAGAGAGATGCGGTCTACGTGCATTTCGTCGATAACCGTTATAGGTGGCAATTCTAGGAGCAAATCTTGGATTGACGAGCTAGTTCGGAGGAACAAAGTGGTTCGTGACTTCGCTCTTTCCACCCGGCCCACGCTCTGCAATACAGAAAAGTCTACGTGATCGTTTGTGCCTATTATGTCGCACTTATAATCGGCAAATTGCTCTTTAATCTCGGTAACTCCGCCATAAAGGACTTGCTTACCCTTATGTATGAGGAAAATACGATCGCATAGCTCTTCCACCAAGTTCATTTGGTGGGCCGAAAGAAGTATAGCAGTGCCTTTAGAGGCCAGTGTACGGACTTCTTCTTTAATGATGTTTTGGCTCACTGGGTCTAAGCCAGAGAAAGGCTCATCTAGGATCAACAGCTTAGGCTCATGTACGATAGAAGCAATAAACTGTACCTTTTGTGCCATGCCCTTTGACAATTCCTCTACCGTTGCCCGCTCCAAGCCCTTGAGGTCAAACTTCTCGAGGTACTCCAATGTTCTGGCTTTAGCCTTAGCCACTGGATAGTCTTTAAGGCGAGCTAGGTAGAGGATAGTATCTATCACTGGCACATTCTTGTATAGACCACGCTCTTCGGGCAAATACCCGATTTGGGCCCGCGGTATGGCCCCAGGTTTAGCGAACTCAAAATGAATGGATCCAGCATCGGGCATTAGGATTCCCATCAGGCAGCGAATCGTCGTTGACTTGCCCGCTCCATTAGGCCCGAGCATGCCAAAAATCTCTCCCTCGTTGATAGCAAAAGAGACATTGTCTACAACACACTGTTTACCAAAACTCTTAGTTACTTTCTCTAACCTAAGCAAATGACGCATACTAACACCTCACAATTATTGCATCTGAACTTACCCCAGGGGTTGATACCATGAGTCACGAGACTACAGAGAGTACTACGTTAGAAATCAAGGGGAGTTTCACTTTAGTGGCAGCAAATCCGAGTGTAGTTGAACCACTACACGATTTACATGAACAGAATCCTTTCAACCGTAGTTGGGGTGCTAATTTTCCTCTTCTGGGGGCTACTCGGGACCGATTGGCGCTACCTAATAGGCTTCTTAGTGCTACCGCTTATGCACCTCTTTAGCTATCTCGGCTGGTAAGGGGCGTAACCAACCGTACCCGCGTTGTTGGGGGGTACTGCACAAAAAAAGACCGGGGTTCTAGTGAACTCCGGTCTTTACAGTTGCTCAGGACTTATTAGTTAGGGATTAGGCGCCTTTCTTCACTGTCGGCGCTACGGGAGGTGTGTGCTTATAGAAGAGGAAGGCACCGAGCATGAGGGCGGCTGCCAACAAACCGGCAGGGTAGGAGATGGAAGTGGCTAGACGCAGTCCCTCTGGAGCTTGCAGAATGTAGGTAACGGTCACTGCGGCCATAAAGGTAGCAGGAACTGTAGCGATCCAGTGCAGTTTGCCGTTTACCTTGAGGTAGGCTGCTGCAGCCCAGAGCATGAGCATGGCGAGGGTTTGGTTAGACCATGCAAAGTAACGCCAAATGATAGCGAAGTCGATCTGCGTCAGGTAAATGCCGATGGCGAAAAGCGGCACGGCCACAATGAGGCGATTCTTTAGCGGTACTTGGTTATACCCTAGAGCGTCGGCAATAGTGAGTCGTGCGCTGCGGAAGGCGGTATCACCCGAAGTGATCGGGCAGGCCACCACGCCGAGTACGGCCAAGGCGCCGCCGATGGTGCCTAGCCACGCCATTGAGATTGTGTGCACCACCCCGCCGGGACCACCGGCAGCCGGAGCCAGGGCGGCTGCAAGACCAGCCGTGCCACCAAAAAAGGTCATCCCAGCCGTTGCCCAGATGAGAGCTACAACACCTTCAGCGATCATGGAGCCATAGAAAACCCGGCGACCATATTTTTCGTTGGTGAGGCAACGCGCCATCAACGGAGATTGGGTGGCGTGGAAGCCAGAAATAGCGCCACACGCAATGGTAATGAAGACTAAGGGCCAGAGAGGAAGACTGCGTGGGTGCAGATTCGCCAGCGTCATCTCCGGGACGGGTAGGCCGGAGAAAAGAATGCCGCCGCCTATGCCAACAGCCATAATTAAAAGTGCTGCGCCAAAGATTGGGTATATTTTGCCAATGAGTTGATCGATGGGGAGAATAGTGGCTAAAGCATAATACACTATAATGATAATTAACCACGTATTAAAAACTACTTGGCCGCCTGTTAGCGTCACCAAGAGCCGTGCCGGGCCAGCTATAAATACCGTGCCCACGAGAATTAATAATATGACTGAAAATACCCGCATTACTTGTTTGGCATTGTTGCCAAGGTAGATGCCAACAATTTCTGACACCGAGGCGCCATTGTGGCGTAGTGATATCATGCCGGAAAAGAAATCGTGCGTCGCGCCGGCAAAAATACACCCGAAAACAATCCATAAGAGAGCGACTGGTCCCCACAGGGCACCCGCAAGAGCACCAAAAATGGGCCCGAGACCGGCAATGTTTAAAAATTGGATGAGAAAAGACCGCCACCAAGAAAGGGGCACATAGTCGATGCCGTCTGGATTGGCACATGCCGGTGTCACGCGATTCTCATCAATTCCGAATACCTTTTCTACAAAAGCACCCCAAATGATGTACCCGCCGACGAGCAGCGCCAGCGCTACCAGAAAAGTAATCAAAGTAATCCCTCCATTCCTATATTTGCATTAAGTGTATAATGGCAAGGCGGTGCTAAGACAAGTTGCTGTCTGAATAGTCGAAAAACACTGCTGAATGGTCAGAATCCGTGCTTAAACGTCCAGAGGCCTACTCGGGAACGAAAGTCTTTTGCATGCTTGCGGCTTACTGGCACCTCTAAAGGAATGCCTTCGATTTTAAGCACGTAACTCCCGCTAAACCAAGGCGATATCTCGAGTATCTTATCTAGATTGACGACGTAGCTGCGGTGAGTGCGGAAGAAGTTGTGGCCCTGCAGTCGCTCTTCGAGCTCCTGGAGAGACAGATCGCACTTGTGCACTGCGCCTTTGGCTGATACCAACACATCGCGCCCGTTGGTGTAAGCCACGGCAACATCGTCGTAGGGAATGAGAAGCACTTTTTCATCCGCTCTCACCGGAAGCCTCTCTAGGGGTGTTCGAAGCGCTAGGGGGCGGTTTTTTGCTATGGCTAGGCGAGCCTTGTAAGCAGCCTTGTGCACCCGCGGCAGGTGATAAGGTTTTAGTATATAGTCTAAAGCACACAACTCAAAAGCCTCGACAGCATAGTGGTGGTAGGCCGTAGCAAATATGACCTGCGGAGGATCGGGTAGTTGGGCTATCTCTGTGCATAAATCTAGGCCGGTGCGCTGCGGCATCTCTATGTCAAGAAAAACAAGTTCTGGATGATGCGCTAAAATTGCGGCCAAGCCAGCGGAGGCGTTTTCTGCTTCGTCAACTATGTCAAGCCACGGTAGCTTACGCAAAAGAAAGCACAATTCTTGTCGTGCAGGTTCTTCATCGTCAATGATGATTGCCCTGATCTTCAGTTAGGCCACCCCCCGCGGGATGCGCACGGTACAAACTGTGCCGTGACCAAGCTGGGAAGAGATAGATAAGCCAAATTCTGGACCATAGAGGCTGCGCAGCCGCTTATCTACATTTTTGAGACCGATACCGTTGCCACTAGCGACGGTGTTATTGACCTCAAAACCAACCCCGGAGTCGCTGATAGTCACGGTGTGCCCGTGGGCGTCACTTATAGCCGCAATGCGCAGCTCACCCCCCTTGGCTTGAGGCAAAATGCCATGCCGTACGGCGTTTTCGACTAATGGCTGCAAAATTAATGGCGGTAAAGGAAAATCTTCGGCGTGCAGATCATAGAGAACTTCTAATTTATGACCGAAGCGGGCTTTCTCAATCTCCAAATAGGCCTCCACATGTTGCAACTCTTTGCTTAAGGATACGATGTCGGGATTCTGAACAAAGCTGATACGCATAAAGTCCGCTAGATGGAGCAATAGGCGCCGCGCTGTCTCAGGCTGGGTGCGACAAAAAGAAACCACTGTGTTAAGGGCGTTAAAGAGGAAATGGGGGTTTATTTGCGCCTGCAACGCCCTCAGTTCTGCTTTGGCCAAGAATTTCTCCTGCAGATCTTTCTCCGCTAACTCCAACTGTGCGGAGAACAAGCTGGCCAGCCCTTCAGCTAGCCGTCTTTCAACAGCGGTGATGGAGTGACTCTTGGTTCTATAGAGTTTGAGCGTGCCCATAACCTTATCCCCGGCGTATAAGGGAACAATAATGGCGGCCTGTAGCGGGCAACCTAGATGATTACAGGCTATGTCTTGTGCCGTTTGCGCCTCTCCGGGGTTACCCGATTCGAGGACGGACATAGTTAAGCGCGTCTGAATGTCAAAACCCGGCAGATGATGGTCCGAGCCCTTGCCTACATGCGCAATAATCTTGTCAGACAATGTCATGGCTACGGCATCCACCCGGGCCTCCTCAAAAATAATCTTACAGGCTTGTGCTGCTGTATCCTTGTTATAGCCTTGCCTAAGGATGGGTAGCGTCTTTTGGGCGATTTTCAGCGCTAGTTCCGACTGATAGGCGGCTTCTTGTTCGCGACTCTTAGAAATAGTCTCGTGAATTAAGACGAACACGGCTACACCCACGGAATTGAGAAGAATCATCGGCAGACCAATTTTCTCCACTAAGGAGACCGCAGCCACGAATGGACGGGCCAAAATCACAATGATCAGCATCTGTAGCCCCTCGGCGATGACCGTAGCCCCAAAACCCACCGCCCAGCGCGAGCGAGCTTTGAGAAAAACGGGATGCATGAGCGCGCCAACAACCCCGCCTAGTGCTGTCGACAAACCACAGGCAAAGGCGGTAAATCCTCCAATGTCAATGGCGTAACGGTGTATCCCTGCGATTAGTCCCGCCCCAATGCCCACCGCCGGACCGCCCAGGAGGCCTGCCGCTACCACGGCCACAGCCCGGGAATTAGCAATAGCTCCTTCCACTGGAAAACCATGATAAGTGCCAAGAATGCCGAACAGGCCAAAAGCTAGGGCGAGAAATACTCTCCCCCATTTGCTTTGGGACTCTCCGTACATCGTCCTTTGAAAGATCGCCGTGTTTGATAATAGGAAAACAATAATACACATTAGAGACAGGCTGTTTATGAGCCCCATGATAATCTTCACATGTACGTCAGACAACCCAACACCTCCTCTCTGCTTATTACCGCCCTAAACCACGCGCAATGGCTAGATTGATGGCTAGCCTGGATACCTCCATATTGAAATTATAATCTAATAATAAGTGCAATGGCAGGGTTAATTATGGTGGTCCTACTATTAATTTTAGAATTAAAGCGTGGAGTATTTCTGGCCTACCCTCTATCGCACCCAATCAAAAGGAAATTCACTCTCAGTATCGAATACTAAGAGTGAATTTCTATTTCATCATAAATAAGCAGGGGGATTGCAATTGGAGCACCGCAAAATCCAGGAAGTTGAAACTAACTACCTACAGGACATCACAGAGCTTAAACAGGTAGAAGCGACCCTCCGTCAAACCGAACGAACGCTTACTACGCTCATCAGCAACCTCCCGGGATTTGTGTATCGCTGTGCGAACGACTCCCATTGGACTATGAGCTATATTAGCGAAGGCTGCCAGCCAATCACAGGCTTCGCACCCAATGATTTTATCGACAATAAACGATTGTCATTCAACGACATTATCCATCCTGATTACCAAATGTGGGTTTTTTGGCAAGAAGCTATCACCACGAAGCATCCTTTCGAGCAAGAGTACCCCATTATTACAGCTAGTGGAGAGACACGCTGGGTATGGGAACGGGGCCGAGGTATCTTCGATGACAACGGCGAGCTCCTTTATCTCGAAGGGTTTATTACAGATATTACTAAACGTAAAGAGGCCGAAATTCGGCTCGCAGCAAGCGAAGATCAATATCGACGTCTATTCGAACTCTCGCCCGTGGCAATAATCGTTGAGGACTTGTCGGGAACAATTCTGCAAGTCAATAGTTCTTACTGTCAAGGCTCAGGTTACAATAAGGAGGAGTTAGTTGGGCAAAATGTGCGCATGTTTGTGCCACCAGAGAATCTTCCTTTCGTAGATTTACATATCGCCGCACTGCAAGCAGGTGCGACCATTGAGCACGAAGTGCAGTCTCTACACAAAGGGGGAGAGCTACGCATAAAAATGCTGCGGGAGAGAGCAATTCCGCTATACAATGGCGAACAGGGCATACTCTCGCTGGCCACGGACATAACGGACATGAAACTAGTACAAGAATCTCTGTTGCGCAGTGAAAAGAAGTATCGCTCCCTCGTGGAACATCTGCTCGAGGGAATGATTATCGTCACTTTGTCGGGTGAGGTGCTACTGTGGAATCCCGCAGCACTGAAAATATATGGTATAGACCCATCTGACATTGCCAGCCTCCATTCGGCCACTGCGTTTGATTTTATCCATCCTACCTTTGTAGATAAGGTTCGAGAGGATATGGCACTAATAACAAAAGGGCAAGATCTGACTAACCAATTTCAGTTTCTGCGCCGGAACGGTCAGGTAGGTTGGCTGGAAGCCCACTCTACCAGAATCGACTATGAAGGTTCATCTGCTGCTATCCTTGTACTGATGCGGGACATCACGGAGCTCAAACAAGAGCAAGCGCTAAAGGAATTCCTTAGTTGGCATGATGCCTTAACTAATGTTTACAATAGACGATACTTCGAGAAAGTGATAAGTGAAAATGCCTTTCCCGCACCAAGCATTATTGTGGCTGACTTAGATGGGCTCAAGCTTATTAACGACACTCTAGGTCACAGCTCCGGTGATAGTCTTCTTAGAGTGATTGCCAATATATTGCATCAATGCGCGCCAGGCAATGCTGTGGTTGCACGAATTGGCGGGGATGAGTTTGTAATAATTACGCCTTACTCGAGCCAAAAGAACGTGGAAGAACTTGTTCGTACTATTCGAGGTCGACAAGATGATTACAACTCTGATCACCCCGAACTACCTTTAAGTCTATCGCTTGGATATGCGGTCGCGGATAGTGAACCTACAAGTCTTTACGATATCTTTAAGCGAGCAGATAATTTCATGTACCGCCAAAAGCTGTTCCACCGGAAGAGCAGCCGCAGCGCCTTAATCCAAGCTCTCATGGGTGCGCTCGAGACGAAGAACCTAGAGACTCGAGAGCACGTGGAGAGGTTAGGGGAGTTAGCAGCTAGGGTGGCTAGGCATATCGGCTACCCAGAGAGCAAAATTATGGAGTTAGATCTCTTTGCCAAGTTCCACGACATCGGCAAGGTTGGTGTCGCTGACAGCATCCTTAATAAACCCGGACCCTTAACTGCGGAGGAACGAGTGGAGATGGAGCGCCATTCTGAAATCGGCTATCGTATCGCAAGTGCCACCCCAGAACTTAGCCCGATAGCTGATTTAATCTTCAAACATCAGGAATGGTGGAATGGCAAGGGCTATCCTCTAGGGTTCAAGGGCACCGATATACCCATTGAGTGCCGTATCGTAGCCATAGTAGATGCTTATGATGCCATGACAAGTGATCGCCCCTACCGCAAGGCTATGTCCAAAGACCTGGCCCTAGCCGAGTTACGGCGTTGTGCGGGTACGCAATTCGACCCAGCCCTCGTCGCAGCCTTTCTCCAAATCATTTAGCATATAGTGCTATAAGCCTTAAGCATCCTGACTCCCAGTTTGCAGCAACGTGATATATCACTTTGGACTTCTCCGGGCGCATACGCATCCTAAAACATATTCTCTCTCTTACGAATGAATTGCCCCCTTAAAGCCATACTACAACTAGTCCAATACAGGGGGGTGATATTTTTGACAGGACGCGTTGACAAAACCAGTCGACATCTACACGGCGTTAAGTGCGTGGTTGACACCTGCAGGTATTATGGGGAAGGCAACCACTGCAGTGCACAGGAGATAGAGATTCAGGCTCCTCAGGCACGCAGCACAAAGGACACCGACTGCGCAACTTTTGCTCCAAGAGGCTAATCACATAGGCTAACAGACAGGGCTATCTCATTGAGAGATGGCCCTGCTCATTTTGTGTCTCCAAAAAAGGTTTCATCAGTACGGCCTAGAACTTAACCATATAATATAAGCATCAGGAGGTGCAGCTATGCACACAATGGAAATTCACTTAAATGGCAGCAAAGCCAACGCTCACTTTAGGGACCTAGTACTCGAAACAGGGACCGGTTCCCCCAGCCCCTTCGAGTTATTTATTGCCTCGCTCGGTACTTGCGCAGCCTTAACCGCAGCCGGTTACTGCCGCAAGAAGGGACTATCTGCGGAGGGACTCAAAATCAACATTGATGTCGAACGCCACCCCGATACCCGGCTCGCCAGCGAGATCAAAATGGAGTTCGTAATCCCCGCCGGCTTCCCCCAAGAAGAAATAGCCCCGTTAGTAGAATTAGCAGGCGACTGCTTCGTTAAAAAACACCTCTACACAGCCCCGCAGTTCACTACGGCTGTAACCCAACAATTAAGATAGCAGGAGGGCAAGCATGAAGAGAAAGCTAATTTTCACACTAACAGCACTTCTCGTAACGATCGTTTTGAGCGGGTGTACCGCACTTGGCCCAGGAAAAGAAGATGTTACCTTAAGAGTAGCAGCCCTCAGGGGGCCGACTGGTGTAGGTATGGTCAAGATGCTCGAGGAGCAGCCATCGCTCGGGAAAAACGTCACCACTGAATACCAAGTCGCAGAAACACCAGACATAGTAACGGCCCGTGTGCTTAGCCAAGAAATAGACATAGCTGCTCTACCAACAAACGTCGCGGCTAACCTCTATAATAAGGGGGCTGGGTACAAACTCTTGGCGATTAACACTTGGGGCAACCTCTATCTAATTAGCAATCAAGTAGAGATCTCCTCTTGGGACGATCTTGAGGGTAAGACCATTAACTCCATAGGCCTAGGTGCAACTCCAGACCTAGTCTTCCGCTCATTGCTCATCGCTAACGGACTAGACCCAAAAAAGGATGTAACTATGGATTACAGCATGGCTCAGGTAGAGCTGGCCGGTGCACTTAGCGCTGGCAGGGTAGCCCTTGCTGTATTACCAGAACCGCTCGTAACTACCACACTTACTAAGAACGCTAGTCTTAAGATAGTCATGAGTCTCGAAGATGAGTGGAAGAAGATCTACGGTAAAAATATAGCCATCGCCCAGGGGTGCCTAGTGGTCCGAGAGGAATTCGCCAACAGTCACCCTGAGGTGGTGGCAAGCTTCCTCAAGGAGTATCAAGAGTCCCTGGCTTGGATCAACAACAATCTCGAGCAAGCTGGCATCCTTGTCGAAAAGCATAGCCTTGGGATGCCTGCGGCAGTCGCTGCACAGGCCATACCCCGCAGCAACATTCGTTACATGGCAGCCCTAGATGCAAAGTCTCAAGTGGAGGCATACTTAAATGTCTTACTGGCTTTAGCACCTCAGGCTGTGGGAGGTAAACTACCCGATGAAGGATTCTACTACAAGAGATAAATACCTCAGGCCAGCGACGCTCCTCATTCTGCTAGGAGTTTGGCATGTTGCCTCTGCCCTGGTGAATTCTGAGATTTTGTTGCCCTCACCGGCCGCCACCCTCAAGCGGCTGGGCGAACTTGTAGTTACAGAGACATTCTGGCTCGCCGTAATGTCTACTTTGAGAAGAGGGCTAACAGGATTTGCCCTCTCTCTTCTCGTTGGTCTTTTCTGTGGGCTTCTAGCTGGCTTTAACCAGGTAGCCAAAGTGCTGATGCAACCCTTCGTGCTTCTGTCTCGCTCCACACCCTTGATGTCGATCATTCTTTTGGCCTTGATCTGGTTCCGCTCAGATCAGGTTCCTGTATTTGTAGCTTTTTTAGTCTGCTTTCCCGTTATCTTTGGCAATGTCTTCGCAGGCGTAAAAAATGTAGATAATAGTCTGCTGGAGATGGCTCGAGTGCATCGAGTGGGCTGGTGGGCCACCATCACTGGTGTTTACCTGCCGTCCATCGCTCCTTACATACTGGCGGGAGCTTCGACAGCCATGGGTCTCGGGCTCAAAGTTGTAGTAGCTGCCGAAGCCCTAAGCCAGCCTAAGTTAGCTATCGGGACCAGAATGCAGGTGGAGCGCATGTATCTTGAGACAGCCGGACTCTTTGCCTGGACCATTACCGCTCTGTTTCTAAGCTGGCTCTTAGAGTATGGAATCAGGTGGGTGGAGAAACGTGTGCGGGGGAGTGGTTAGAGCATGACCGTAGCAGTTCAGCGCCTTACCAAGTCCTTCGGCACACTGTCCGTATTCCAGGATTTTAACCTAGAGTTTCCATGCAATCAGATCACCTGTATCCTTGGTCCTTCAGGCGCAGGAAAAACCACCTTGCTTAACATTCTAAGCGGGCTGCTCGTACCCGACTCAGGGCAAGTCCTAGGACTAGATGGAGAGGCGGTTTCTTATCTTTTTCAGGAACCAAGGCTTCTTCCCTGGAAGAGTGTAAGGGGTAACTTCGACTTTGTTCTGGCAACAGCCTACCCCGATATGGAAGAACGCACGGCAGTCGTAGAGGCCTACCTCAAACTGGTGGAACTAGCTGATTTTGCAGAGTATTACCCGGCACAGCTCAGTGGTGGCATGAAGCAGAGAGTCGCCATTGCCAGGGCGTTTGCTTACCCCTCTAAAATACTGCTCATGGACGAGCCCTTTAAGGCCCTCGATATGCAGCTTAAATACTCCCTTATGGCCGACTTTATAGAGCTATGGCAAGAGGACAAGCGCACAGTTGTTTGCGTCACCCACGACCCTGAAGAAGCTCTCTACCTCGGGGATCGAATCTGCGTGTTCTCTAGCCTCCCCGCTAGAGTTCACAAGGAATTTAGCATCGACCTGCCACGTGAGAGCAGAAAGCATCACGACCAGCGTCTCTCGGATATTAGGCTTAAGCTTCTCAACTTACTTCTAGGCGAAACCTCTTAGCCATATAGTAAAAGACTGCTCCCAACTATGGGTGGCAGACTTTTAGTTATCTTTCACTACGTACACGTTTGGCTTATCTAGGTGTAGGGGCACGATATTTCGTGCCCAGTTACTTCATTCCCTATCACCCGCAAACGGCATATCATCGTCATCTAAGTCGATCTCAAAGTCATCAAACAAAAACTCCTCGTGCGATTGATATTCCTTAATCGCCGCTTCTTCCGCTTGCCTTAGCTTACGAGCTTTTCTTCTCTGCGCTAAGCTTGAGCCTTCTTGTACTTTCGCAAATCGTCCATAGTGATTGGTAAGCCCAGCGGATTCTTCCACTTCTTAATCTTTTTAGTCATATCATTATAACCCTTCTGTACTACATATTATCTCCCAGCATGTTGTTGTAGAGAAAAGGAACATCATGTAAACTAAAGTAAAGTAGGAGGTGACTACAGTGCTTGCACGAATTCACACCGTTGAGGAAATAAGAACGGTTGTTGGAAAGATCGCTCAACGATATGGGGTCCAGCGCGTAGTTCTCTTTGGTTCATACGCTAGGGGTAACGCGACAGTAAATAGTGACATTGATCTGCGTATTGATAAAGGTCGCCTGCGCGGATTATTTCAGCTTGCCGGCTTTCAATTAGATCTTCAAGACACGCTTAACGTACGCGTCGATGTCGTTACTACCGAAGGCTTAGACAAGCGGTTCCTACAAAGAATAATGGGTGAGGAAGTAGTGCTCTATGAACAGTCGTGAACGCGATTACGAGTTGCTGCAACGAATAATAGGCTACTGTAATGAGATCGCTGAGGCAAGACAATTCTTTGGAGGTTATGAGGTTTTTGAATCTAATTCAATATACAGAAATGCGGTGGCACTGTGCATACTACAGATTGGGGAGTTGTCAGGCTATCTGTCTGATGATCTAAAAGAGGTTTACAAGGATGTACCTTGGCGAAATATCAAGGATATGAGGAATATGGTGGCCCATAGGTATGGCACCATGAGTACAACTATATTGTGGGAGACTATTACGGAAGACGTACCTGTCCTGAGAAATTACTGCATGGGTATCTTACAGAGTTTCTAGATATATGTGGGGTCCTAGTTGATACGTTAGTGTGACTAGGACCCCCTTGTTGCTACCACCCTATTCCTCAAAGCCCCTAGCCCCTCTATCCGCACTTCTACTTCATCTCCAACCTGGAGCGCCCCAATTCCTGACGGCGTGCCCGTCAAAATAACGTCTCCTGGTTCTAGAGTCATAATCTGCGAGATAAAGCTTACCAAGTACGCAATGGGGAAGATCAGGTCGGAAGTTCGCCCGTCTTGTCTAATCTCACCATTGACATATGTCTGCAGAGATAAATCACTAGCATCTATACCCGTAACAATGCTCGGTCCCAGCGGTAAGAATGTATCAAAGGACTTAGCCCTAGTCCACTGACCATCCTTCCGTTGTAGGTCCCTTGCAGTCATATCATTGGCGATGGTGTATCCAAACACATACTCTAGAGCCGTAGCTTCATCTACCATATGGCACTTTTTACCCATAACTACCGTGAGCTCACCCTCGTAATCGAGCTGGCCGACCATCGGCCAATAGACAATCTCTCCGCTAGGCTCAAGCAGGGTAGTAGCAGGTTTAATGAATAAGACCGGATTCGTCGGCAAAGCCATGCCTATCTCCACGGCATGCTTGCGGTAGTTAAGTCCTACACACACAATCTTAACCGGCTCACAAGGGGTGAGTAGTCGTACCGCATCTAACGAATATACGACATCAGTCACATTGTGTTTGTCAAACAAATCTCCTGCGAGCACATTTATGCTGCTACCACCAATAACACCGTAGTGAACTTTGTCGTTTACTCTAAAACGAACATATTTCTTAGTCATGTATACCAGCTCCTTGTACAGTAATTATATGCTACCACATAGGGGTAGGGAAGAAGGCCGTATTGCTTACTCAGCCCTCATTACTGATATAATATTGTTTGTAGTACTCTAATCTATGTTGTGAGGGGAGTTCTGTAGGTGAACAACATTCTTGACGCCAAAGAAACTATCTACTTGATCCAGCAAAGAGCCTTGAGTGATCCGGGTATCGCCCTGCTTCAAGTTGCTCTGAACATGCCCGGCGGCTTCTCCCTGTACCCCTGGGAGCAGCTCTTTTTAGAGGCCGTAGCTCAGGTAAAAAACTGTCTACAGCATGATGGCATCATTATTCATAGCGAAGAAGTCCTGTATACCGCCGTAGGCCCATACTGCATGTTAGCAGTGAGGGCTGACAGCTTTTTGGTTAAACAGCTCATGGTCAAGTTAGAAGAACAGGCTCCTCACGGTCGGCTCTGGGACCTAGATCTTCTTACCTCGCAAGGCCCCGTCGATCGGGCTACCTTAGGCCGCCCACCACGAGCCTGCCTCGTGTGCCACGAGAGCGCCCATGTCTGCCGCAAGCTGGGCCATCATCTCCCCACAGAAATAATAACAGCAGCGCAGAGAATAGCTACCGAAGTTAGGCGAGGCGCATGCTAGATCTGCAGGCCAGCCGCATAGGGGCCGCTTTTACTGCTGCTTCGTTCTTTGAGGTTTGCATCTATCCCTCTCCCGGCCTCGTTAGCCCGAAGGACAGCGGAGCCCATCAGGACATGAATTTATTCACCTTCGTCATCGGGAGCAGTGCTTTGTCCCCTTACTTTACGGCTTTTGCCAAGCTAGGTTCAGACCAGGCCGATGTTCCTGCTCCTGAGGTGTTTGCGAATATGAGAAAGCTAGGAGTACAGGCTGAGGGGGAGTTGCTCCGAGCAACATCTGGGGTAAATACTCAGCGCGGTCAGCTGTTTATACTGGGACTAGCCGCAGGGATTGCCGGGTTGTGCCTCTCTCGTGGCTGCCCTGTGCCCTCACCGGAGTTTTATGGCCTAGCAAGAGAAGCCTGCCAGGGGTTATCAGCGCAAGAACTCTTCATCCTTAGTGAGGATAAAGCCAAAACCACAGGTGAACGGTTGTATGTTTC
>Ga0207951_100052_pt1 | contig 95800 bp, 106 predicted proteins | sample Subbio12Aug_8Bad_FD_184830 | JGI IMG/M metagenome (GOLD analysis project Ga0207951, IMG submission 184830) | Serpentinite rock and fluid subsurface biosphere microbial communities from McLaughlin Reserve, California, USA - CR12Aug_8Bad (SPAdes) | ecosystem: Environmental > Terrestrial > Deep... | reverse complement strand
GCAAGAGATCATCGAGCTGTACCAAGACCATGCCACGCACGAGCAGTTTCACGCCGAATTCAAGACCGACATGGACCTGGAGCGCTTGCCCAGCGGCAAATTCGACACCAACTACCTGGTCTGCGCCCTGGCTGCGGTGGCCATGAACATCCTGCGCCTGATGGGCCAGAACGCACTCATCGGCAAAGACGCGCCAGTGCGCCATGCGGCCAAGCGCAGGCGCCTGAAGACGGTGATGCAGGAGCTGATGTTCAAGGCCGCTCGCATGATCAAACACGCGGGGCGCTGGGTCTTGGGGCTGGGCGCCCATGACAGCGCCCACACCGTGTTTGAGCGGCTTTACGGGCAGCTCACCCCTGAGCGACCAAGCAGCACGGCGTAGCAAGCGCACAGCCCGGGCGCACCCAACAAAATCACACCGAGGCACCCAGGTGCAGGCCAAGGTACGCCCGAAACTTACCCTTCCTGGCCCGCGTGGCGCTGGGACGCACTGTGGTGTCGGGTTTGGGCGGCTGCGCAGCATGGTGGTGGGGAAATTCTGGAGCAAAACTCGGAGTGAATCTGGGAATCAGCCGAATAACGGGTTGGAGGGGGGTTGGTTCACGGATTCAGGTTCGAGAGAGCTGCGTACCGCCATCCTCGGCATTGACGGGCGGCACGGGGCAGCCGTGATGCCGGGCTCGATGTACTGCCGCTTCTCGGCCGAGGAAGCGCTGCTCTGACCTGGCGAGCTCGTGAAGGAGGTTCGATATGTCCGAGCGGCCGCCCAAGATGATCGTCACCAAGATCGGCGTCGACGGCCTGCAGCAGCTGCACGCCGACGGCTGTGACGGGGCGATCTCGACGCCGACCGCGCAAGCCGCGACGCGCGGCGAGTTTGCGCCGCAACCCGTCAGCAGCGCCGCTCCGAACTGATGGGCAGTTGATGGCCCGCCGGTCCGAGCTTGGGGAGCGCCACGCCTGCCTCAGCGCAGGTCGCCCACCAGCGTCTGCACGATGCGCTGCGGGGTCGCGCCGCTGGCCGGTGCGCCCTGCGCGTCGAGCACCGCGACGGTCGAGCGCGCGTCGCCGTCGCGCCGCACGGCGATGCGAAAGCGCTGCGGCACGAGCTCGGCCTCGCGTGCGCCGAACAGGCGGCCGAGGAAGCCCGGCGGCTCGGCCTGGCGGGCCTGCGCGGCGGCGTCGACGACGCGCACGAAGTAGACGCCGCCCGCGCGGTCGCGGTCTTCGACGGTGAAGCCGGCGCGGTCGAGCGCGAGGCCGACGCGCCGCCAGGCGCGGTCGAAGGGCTCGTCGACCTGCAGCGCGGCGCCGGGCTGGCCGGCGAGCACGCGCGCGCGCTCGGCCCGCGGCGTGGCGGCAGCGACCGCCGCCTGCGCCTGCGGCGCCGGCACGCCCAGCGTGGTCATCAGCCCGGTCAGCATCAGCGCCTCGAGCTGCGGGTCGCTGGGCCGGCCGGTCCAGCGCGTGGCTTCGCGGTTCTCGGCAACGAAGACCTCGACCAGGCCGCGGTGGCTGATGAAGACCTCGCTGCCGCCGTCGGCGCGACGCTCGATGCGGGTGCGGTACTGGTCGCGCTCGCCGGTGGCCCAGAGCTGGTCGAGGACGCGGCCGAGCGTGGCGCGGATGATGTCCTGCGGGATGCGGGCGCGGTCCTCGCGCCAGTCGGTTTCCATCACGCCGGCTTCGGCGTTGTCGTTGACGATCGTGAAGCCGCGCTGCTGCCAGAAGTCGCGCACACGCGGCCACATCTGCTCGGGCGGCAGCGGCGAGACCAGCCAGCGCGCGTCGCCGTCGCGCTCGATGCGCAAGTCGCCGCGCGCGTCGATCGCCACCGCCTGCGGCGCACCGGGCACCGCGCGCGGCGGCGCGGCCCCGGCGGCGGCCTGCAGCTCGATGGCGCTGACCACGCCGGCCTGTGGCGCAAAGCGTGGGTCGCGCGCGAGCTGGGTCAGGTCCGGCGGCACCTCGAGCGGCGCGGTGCGGCCGGCCTCGGCGCGGTGGTCGACACGGCTGCCGCCGAAGATGTTGAGCGACGAGCAGCCGGCAAGCGCCAGCGCGGCGCCGAGCAGCGCGGCGCCTTGCAGCAGGCGGGTGGGGCGGTGGGCGGTGAGGACGGGCATCTTGGGCGGGTCGTCGGGCAGGACGAAGGGGTGGGGACGGCGCGGCGACGGCGCTTGGAGTCGGCCGCGGGCGCCGGGTTCGGTCAGGGGCCGGCGCTGGCGCCGTTCACAGCAGCCCGGCCTCGCGCAGCGCACGCTCGAGCCCGGCCTGCGCGCCGTCGCTCAGCGGCAGCAGCGGCAGGCGCAGCGCGCCGCCGCAGCGGCCCAGCCGCGCGAGCGCCCACTTGACCGGCACCGGGTTGGGCTCGACGAAGAGCTGCTTGTGCAGCGGCAGCAGGCGCAGGTGGATCTCGGCGGCGCGCCTGGCGTCGCCGGCGATCGCCGCGGCGCAGAGCGCGTGCATCGCGCGCGGCGCGAGGTTGGCGGTGACGCTGACGTTGCCGTGGCCGCCGAGCAGCATCAGCGCGACCGCGGTCGGGTCGTCGCCCGAGTACACCGCAAAGCCGCGCGGCGCCTCGCGCAGCAGCCAGGCCGCGCGCTCGATGTTGCCGGTGGCTTCCTTGATGCCGACGACGCCGGGCACCTGCGCCAGCCGCAGCACGGTCTCGTGCTGCAGGTCGGCCACCGTGCGCCCGGGCACGTTGTAGAGCACCAGCGGCAGGTCGACCGCTTCGGCGATCGCGCGGAAATGCCGGTAGATGCCTTCCTGCGTCGGCTTGTTGTAGTACGGCACGACCTGCAGCGTGCAGTCGGCGCCGACCTGCTTCGCGTAGCGCGTCAGCTCGATGGCCTCGGCGGTCGAGTTGGCGCCGGCGCCGGCCATCACCGGCACGCGCCGGGCGGTGTGCTCGACGGCGACGCGGATGACCTCGCAGTGCTCGGCCACGGCCAGCGTCGGCGACTCGCCGGTCGTGCCGACGACGCCGATGCAGTCGGTGCCCTCGGCGACCTGCCAGTCGATCAGGCGGCGCAGCGCGTCGAAGTCGACCCGGCCGTCGTCGTGCATCGGGGTGACGAGCGCGACGATGCTTCCGGTGATCGGTCTCATGGCAGTCCTGGCAAAGACCCGTGATTCTACCGGCCGGGGGCCGCGCGCCAAGGCCGTGCGCTTCGCCGCCGCCCGCGCCGCCCTAGAGCGGGTAGCGCCGCGCCGGCGCGGCGGCGGCCTCGCGCACCGCGCACAGCCGCTGCACGTAGCGCGGCGGCGGCTCGACGTAGCCGTCTTCGTAGGCGACGACGCGCAGCCCGGCCGCGGCGGCCAGCAGCTCGCCGGGCTGCAGCAGGAAGTCGGGGTTGGCCGGACGGCCGACGCTCTGCTGGCCGCGGGCGTAGGTCTCGTAGACCAGCACGCCGCCCTCGGCGAGGCTGGCCAGCAGCGTCGGCAGCAGCGGGCGCCAGAGGTAGTTGGTGACGACCACGGCGTCGAACACGCGCCCGGGCAGCGGCCAGGGCCCGGCTTCGAGGTCGGCGACGACGATCTCGGCAATGGCGCGCAGCGGCGCGACGGCATCGGCGTCGCGGTCGACGCCGGTGACCGCGCAGCCGCGCTCGGCGAGCCAGCGCAGGTGGCGACCGCTGCCGCAGGCCAGGTCGAGCACGCGCGCGCCGGCGGGCAGCAGCGCCGCCCAGCGCTGCACCCAGGGCGAGGGCGGGGGCGTCAGAAACATGACCAGACGAAGTCGGCCACCTGCCGCGCCATCGACGGCTGCAGGTAGGCGGCGAAGACCAGGGCCAGCGCGGCGAGCGCCGCAGCCCAGGCTGCCGCGCGCGCGGCCACACGGGCGGCCGGGCGGGTGGGCGAGGGCGCGATGACCATGGGGTCAGACCCGCAGCGGCGCCGCGCGCGCGATCGCGTGCTCGCGGATCGGCAGGTTGACCACGGCCGCGACCACGCCCAGCGCGATCGCGATCCACCAGACCAGGTCGTAGCTGCCGGTGCGGTCGTGCAGCAGACCGCCGAGCCAGACGCCCAGGAACGAGCCGATCTGGTGGCTGACGAAGACGAAGCCGGCGAGCATCGACATGTACTGTACGCCGAAGATCTGCGCGACGATGGCGTTGGTCGGCGGCACCGTCGACAGCCAGAGCAGCCCCATCACCGCCGAGAAGACGTAGACGCTGGCCGGCGTGATCGGCAGCGCGAGGAAGACCACGATGGCCAGCGAGCGCGCAGCGTAGATGAAGACCAGGATGTGCCGCTTGGCCAGGCGCTGGCCGAGCGTGCCGGCGGCGTAGGTGCCGACCACGTTGAACAGCCCGATCAGCGCGAGCGCGACGGTGGCCACCTGCGGCGACAGGCCGTTGTCGGCCAGGTAGCTCGGCAGGTGCACGCCGATGAAGACCACCTGGAAGCCGCAGACGAAGTAGCCGACGGTCAGCAACTGGAAGCTCGGGTACGCGAACGACTCGCGGATCGCCGCGCCTATGCTCTGCGTCGGCCCGCTCGGCGCGTCTACGCGCGGCTCGCGCAGCCCGAAGGCCAGCGGCACGATGATCAGCGCCGCGCAGGCCAGGATGAACAGCGCCGACTGCCAGCCGAACTCGGCGATCAGCCAGGCCTCGACCGGCACCATCAGGAACTGCCCGAACGAGCCGGCCGCCGCGGCCACGCCCATCGCCCAGGAGCGCTTGGCCGGGTCGACCTGGCGCGCGATCACGCCGTAGATCACCGCGTAGGTCGTGCCGGCCTGCGCCATGCCGATCAGCAGCCCGGCGCTGCCGCTGAAGGCCAGCCCCGAGGTCGCCAGCGCCATCAGCACCAGCCCGATCGCGTAGAGCACGCCGCCGCCGATCAGCACGCGCAGCGCGCCGTAGCGGTCGGCCAGCATGCCGGCCACCGGCCCGGCCAGGCCCCAGGCCAGGTTCTGCACGGCCAGCGCGAAGGCGAAGGTCTCGCGCGTCCAGCCGCGGTCCATCGTGATCGGCTGCAGCCACAGGCCGAAGCCGTGGCGGATGCCCATGCTGAGCGTGACGATCAGCGCGCCGCACAGCAGGACCTGGGTCATCGACAGCCGCAACGGCGCAGCGGCGGCCGCCGCGGGGGTGGAGGCAGGCATCACGGCATTGTCCCGAAATCGCCGCCGGCGCGTGCGGCGCGACCCGTCGCGGGACGCTTCCTAGAATCGCGCCCCTATGCCCGCCGCCCGCTCCCCCCGCCCCGACCCGCGCTACGAAGAAGCCTCGATCCGCGTGCTCAAGGGTCTCGAGCCCGTGCGCCAGCGCCCGGGCATGTATACGCGCACCGACAACCCGCTGCACATCGTGCAGGAGGTCATCGACAACGCCGCCGACGAGGCGCTGGCCGGCCACGGCCGGCGCATCGGCGTGACGCTGCACGCCGACGGCTCGGTCGGCGTCGACGACGACGGCCGCGGCATCCCGGTCGGCCTGCACCCCGAGGAGGGCGTGGCGGTGGTCGAGATCGTCTTCACGCGGCTGCACGCCGGCGGCAAGTTCGACAAGGACGGTGGCGGCGCCTACCGCTTCGCCGGCGGGCTGCACGGCGTCGGCGTCAGCGTGACCAACGCGCTGTCGCGGCGGCTCGAGGTCACGGTCTGGCGCGAAGGCGAGGTGGCGACGCTGGCCTTCGAAGGTGGCGAGGTCGCGCAGCCGCTGGCCCGGCGCAAGGCCGCGGCCGGCGAGCGGCGCAGCGGCACGCGCGTGCGCCTGTGGCCCGACCCGCAGTACTTCGACAGCGTCGAGCTGCCGCGCCACGCGCTGCTGCACCTGCTGCGCAGCAAGGCCGTGCTGATGCCCGGCGTCGGCGTCGGCCTGACGATCGAGCGCGCCGGCCAGCCGCCCGAAGTCCACGAGTGGCTCTACCGCGGCGGCCTGCGCGACTACCTGCTGCAGGCGCTGCCGGCCGACCCGCTGATCCCGCCGTTCGAGGGCGAGCACTACGCCGGCGAGGGCGAGACCGAGAACAACGCCCCCGGCGAGGGTGCCGCCTGGTGCGTGGCCTTCACCGACGACGGCGCGCCGCTGCGCGAGAGCTACGTCAACCTGATCCCGACGGTGGCCGGCGGCACCCACGAGGCCGGGCTCAAGGACGGCCTGTACGCCGCCGTCAAGGGCTTCGTCGAGATGCACGCGCTGTGCCCCAAGGGCGTCAAGCTGATGAGCGAGGACGTCTACTCGCGCGCCAGCTTCGTGCTGTCGGCGCGCGTGCTCGACCCGCAGTTCCAGGGCCAGACCAAGGAGCGGCTCAACAGCCGCGACGCGCTGCGCCTGGTCGCCGGCTGCGTGCGCCCGGCGCTCGAGCTGTGGCTGGGCCAGCATGTCGAGGCCGGCCGCCGGCTTGCCGAGCTCGTCATCCGCCAGGCCCAGGCCCGCCAGCGCGCGGCACAGAAGGTCGAGAAGCGCAAAGGCTCGGGCGTGGCCGTGCTGCCGGGCAAGCTGACCGACTGCGAGAGCCGCGACCTGCGCCTCAACGAGGTCTTCCTGGTCGAGGGCGACAGCGCCGGCGGCAGCGCCAAGATGGGCCGCGACAAGCAGACCCAGGCCATCCTGCCGCTGCGCGGCAAGGTGCTCAACGCCTGGGAGGTCGAGCGCGACCGCCTGTTTGCCAACACCGAGATCCACGACATCGCAGTGGCCATCGGCGTCGACCCGCATGGCGCCGGCGACGCGGCCGACCCCGGCGCCGCCGGCGAGCCCGGCGGCGTGCTCGCCGGGCTGCGCTACGGCAAGGTCTGCATCCTGGCCGACGCCGACGTCGACGGCGCGCATATCCAGGTGCTGCTGCTGACGCTGTTCCTGCGCCACTTCCCGCAGCTCGTCGCGCGTGGCCATGTCCACGTGGCGCGCCCGCCGCTCTACCGCATCGACGCCCCGGCGCGCGGGCGGCGGCCGGCCGCGCGCATCTACGCGCTCGACGACGCCGAGCTCGACGCTGCGCTCGACAAGCTGCGCAAGGAGGGCGCGCGCGAGGGCAGCTGGACGATCAGCCGCTTCAAGGGCCTGGGCGAGATGAACGCCGAGCAGCTCTGGGAGACCACCCTCAACCCCGACACCCGCCGCCTGCTGCGCATGGGCTTCGACGCCGGCGGCCCGGCCGCCGCCGCCGGCGTGCTGCACCGCCTGATGGGCAAGGGCGAGGCCGCCGCGCGCCGCGAGCTGATGGAGCTGCACGGCGACGCGGTCGAGGTCGATGTCTGACAGAAAGCTGGCTTGCGATGAACGACCTGCACCCCCCACCCCCCGCCGCCGACGACAGCGTGGCGCTGGCCGACTTTGCGCAGCGCGCCTACCTCGAGTACGCGCTGTCGGTCGTCAAGGGCCGTGCGCTGCCCGACGTCTGCGACGGCCAGAAGCCGGTGCAGCGGCGCATCCTGTACGCGATGCAGCGCATGGGGCTGGCCGCGGGCGCCAAGCCGGTCAAGAGCGCGCGCGTGGTCGGCGACGTGCTCGGCAAGTTTCACCCGCATGGCGACGTCGCCGCCTACGACGCGCTGGTGCGGATGGCGCAGGGCTTCAGCCAGCGCTACCCGCTGATCGACGGCCAGGGCAACTTCGGCAGCCGCGACGGCGACGGCGCCGCCGCGATGCGCTACACCGAGGCCCGCCTGAGCGCCATCGCGCGCCTGCTGCTCGACGAGCTCGACGAGGGCACGGTCGACTTCGTGCCGAACTACGACGGCTCGACCGAGGAGCCGCAGCGGCTGCCGGCGCGGCTGCCGTTCGTGCTGCTCAACGGCGCGAGCGGCATCGCCGTCGGCCTGGCCACCGAGGTGCCCAGCCACAACCTGCGCGAGGTCGCGGCGGCGGCCGTTGCGCTGATCCGCGACGACGCGCTCGGCGACGACGTACTCCATGCCTTGCTGCCCGGGCCCGACTTTGCCGGCGGCGCGCAGCTCATCAGCTCGCCGGCCGAGATCCGCGAGGCCTACGCCAGCGGGCGCGGCAGCCTGCGGGCACGCGCGCGCTGGATGGTCGAGGACCTCGCACGCGGGCAATGGCAGCTCGTCGTCACCGAGCTGCCGCCGGGCACCAGCGCAGCGCGCGTGCTGCAGGAGGTCGAGGAGCTCGGCAATCCGAAGATCAAGGCCGGCCGGAAGGCGCTGGGCAGCGAGCAGTTGCAGCTCAGGCAGGCGGTGCTCGCCGTGCTCGATACGGTGCGCGACGAGTCGAGCCGGGACGCCCCGGTGCGCATCGTGTTCGAGCCGCGCAGCCGCAGCGTCGAGCCGCAGGCGCTGGTCGACACCCTGCTCGCGCACACCAGCCTGGAGGCCAGCGTGCCGGTCAACCTGACGATGGTCGGCGCCGATGGCCGCCCGACGCAGAAGGGCCTGCGCGAGGTGCTGGGCGAGTGGATCGGCTATCGCCGCGCGACGGTCGAGCGGCGCACGCGCCACCGGCTCGCCCGCGTGCTCGAGCGCATCCACGTGCTCGAGGGCCGCCAGCTCGTGCTGCTGAACATCGACGAGGTCATCGGCATCATCCGCAACGCCGACGAGCCCAAGCCTGCGCTGATCGAGCGCTTCCGGCTCAGCGAGCGCCAGGCCGAGGACATCCTCGAGATCCGGCTGCGCCAGCTCGCGCGGCTCGAGGCGATCCGCATCGGGCAGGAGCTCGAGAGCCTGCGCGAGGAGCAGGACAAGCTCGACGAGATCCTGGCCAGCCCCGGCGCGTTGAAGCGCACGCTGATCCGGGAGATCGAGGCCGACGCGAAGCAGCATGGCGACGCGCGGCGCACGCTGATCCAGCCCGAGCGGCGCGCCGCGGTCGAGCTCAGGCTGCCCGACGAGCCGGTGACCGTGGTCGCCAGCCGCAAGGGCTGGGTGCGCGCGCTCAAGGGGCACGAGGTCGAACCCGCGACGCTGGCCTTCAAGGCCGGCGACGCGCTGCACGCCTGCCTGGCCTGCCGCAGCGTCGACACCCTGGTCGTGCTCGGCAGCAACGGGCGCGCCTACAGCATCGCGGTGGCCCAGTTGCCCGGCGGGCGCGGCGACGGCGTGCCGGTCACGACGCTGATCGATCTCGAGGCCGGCAGCCAGCCGGCGCACTACCACGCGGGTGCGGCCGACACGCTGCTGCTGCTGGCCGGCAGCGGCGGCTGCGGCCTGCTCGCGACCGCCGGCGACCTGCACGCCCGCCAGCGCGGCGGCAAGGCCTTCCTCAGCGTCGAGGCCGGCGAAGCCGTGCTCGCGCCGGCCGTCGTCGCCGCCGGGCACGACCAGGTCGGCTGCCTCGCCGCCGACGGGCGCCTGCTCGTCTTCGGCCTCGACGAGCTGAAGCGTCAGCCCGGCGGCGGGCGCGGGCTGACGCTGATCGACGTCGACGCCAAGGCGCCGTTGCTGGCGGTCGCGAGCTTCGCCGAGCGGCTTGCCGTGCACGGCAGCGGCCGCGGCGGCAAGGCCAGGGTCGAGGTCCTGCGCGGCGCAGCGCTCGAGCCGCACCTGGGCCGGCGCGCGCGCAAGGGGCGCAAGCCCGACGGCTTCACCAAGCTCACGGGGCTCGCGGCCGGCTGACCCCGCGGCTGCGGGCGCGCGGCCGCGGGGTGTCCTGTCCGTCGTTCTGGTTTGCCCTCGCCGTGGCGGTGGCCGCGCCGGCCTGGCACCAGGCGAGACCCCGGGCCGCAGCGTGGTCAGCGGGCTGACGGACTTCGGTGCCGAACACCGTGGCAACCCGCTCGGCGCGTTCAGCCCGGCGCCTGACGCGCCGTCGTCAGCGCCCGGGCGGGCGCTGCGGCAGAGGCGTGCCAGGCGCGGACATCGGCCAGCGTCAGCGCTGCGTGGGGCACCTGCGGCGCGTGGGCCAGGTCGGGCAGGACGACGGTCGCGGCGGCGTAGTCTTCGCCTGCGGTGTACGCGGTCGGGGTGACGATGCACGGCAGGCCGGCCGCACAAGCCGCGCGCAGGCCGTTGGCCGAGTCTTCGAACGCGATCGCCTCGGTCGCGTCCAGCCCGAGTTGCTGCAGCACCCAGCGGTAGACCGCGGGGTCGGGTTTCTTGACCGGCACCTCGAGCGCGGTGCCGATCGCGTCGAACCAATCTGCGCTGCCGCGGCCGAGCGTGGCCGCCAGCAGCGCAAGCACGTTGTCGCGCGTCGTCGTCGTCGCGATCGCCAGGCCCAGGCCCTCGGCGCGCGCGGCGCGCAGCAGCCGCTCGACGCCGGGGCGCAGCGCGACGCCGCCGTCGGCGACATGGCGCACGTAGTGCCGGGTCTTGCTCGCGTGCAGCGCGCGCAGCAGCGCGGCGCGCTCGGCCTCGTCGGCGACCGGCCAGCAGCGGTGCGCGCTGGCGTAGTGCGCCATGCGCTCGACGCCGCCGCTGACGCGCAGCAGCTCGCCGTAGAGCGTCTCGTCCCAGTGCCAGTCCAGGCCGTGCTCGGCAAACGCCGTGTTGAAGGCGACGCGGTGGCCGTCGCGCTCGGTGTCGGCGAGCGTGCCGTCGACGTCGAAGATCAACGCTTGCAGCGGCATGGCCTCAGCCGGCGTCGCGCCATTTGATCGAGCAGCCGATGCAGGCGTGCTGGACCACCGGCGCTTGGCCGGTCTGGGCAAGCTGACGCATCGCCTCGTAGAGCTCGCGCGGCGCGTCGGCTGGCGCGGCCTCCTTGCGCGAGGCGTCGAGCCGGCCGCGGTAGCGCAGCTTCAGTTGCGCGTCGAAGCCGTAGAAGTCGGGCGTGCAGACCGCGCCGTAGGCGCGCGCGACCGCCTGCGTCGCGTCGTGCAGGTACGGAAACGACAGCGACGGCGCGATCTCGACCATCCGCTCGAAGCTGTCTTCGGGGTAGGCGCGGTCGTCGTTGGCGTTGATGCCGATCACGTGCACGCCCAGCGCGCGCAGATCGCGTGCGTCGCGGACCAGCCGCGGCAGGATCGCCTGGACGTAGGGGCAGTGGTTGCAGATGAAGGCAATCACCGTGCCGCGCGGCCCGGCCAGCCCGGCCAGCGTGTGCAGGCCGCCGTCGGTGCCGCGCAACGTGAACGGTGGCGCCGGCCAGCCGAGGTCGGCGCGGGGAGCTTGGGCAGCCATCGTGACCCGCTCCCGGTTCAGCGGTAGCGCTTGACCATGTCGTCGAGCGGCACCGGCTTGATCTTTGCGGCCATGCCGGCGCAGCCGAAGGCCTCGAAGCGCGCGCGGCAGATCGCGCGCGCGGCGCGGGTCGCGGCAGTCAGCGCCTTGCGCGGGTCGAACTCGCCGGGCTGCTCGGCGAAGACCTGGCGCATCGCGCCGGTCATCGCGAGCCGGATGTCGGTGTCGATGTTGACCTTGCGCACGCCGCTCTTGATGCCGCGCACGATCTCCTCGACCGGCACGCCGTAGGTTTGCCTGATGTCGCCGCCGTACTTGCGGATCAGCGCCAGCCACTCCTGCGGCACGCTCGACGAGCCATGCATGACCAGGTGCGTGTCCGGCACCGCGGCGTGGATCTCGCGGATGCGGTCGATCGCCAGGATGTCGCCGGTCGGCGGACGGGTGAACTTGTAGGCGCCATGGCTGGTGCCGATCGCGATCGCCAGCGCGTCGACCCCGGTGGCGGCGACGAAATCCTTGGCCTGCGCCGGGTCGGTCAGCAGCATGTCGTGGCTGAGCTTGCCCTCGGCACCGACGCCGTCCTCCTCGCCGGCCTCGCCGGTCTCGAGCGAGCCCAGGCAGCCGAGTTCGCCCTCGACCGAGACGCCGACCGCATGCGCGATCTCGCAGACCTTGCGCGTGACCTCGACGTTGTAGTCGTAGGTCGCCGGGGTCTTGGCGTCCTCGAGCAGCGAGCCGTCCATCATCACGCTGGTGAAGCCCGAGCGGATCGACTGGATGCAGACCGCCGGCGAGGCGCCGTGGTCCTGGTGCAGCACGACGGGGAGGTCGGGGTGCGACTCGACGGCGGCGAGCACCAGGTGGCGCAGGTAGGGCTCGCCGGCGTACTTGCGCGCGCCAGCCGAGGCCTGCAGGATCACCGGCGACATCGTCTCCTGCGCCGCCTGCATGATCGAGTGGACCTGCTCGAGGTTGTTGACGTTGAACGCCGGCACGCCGTAGCCGTTTTCGGCGGCGTGGTCGAGCAGTTGACGCAGGGAGATCAAGGCCATGTCGGGTGCTCCTGGCAGTAGGGGATATGGGGGGCGCGGTCAGGCGGCCTGGCGCTCGTGCAGCAGCAGGGCCGGCAGCGCATCGAGGGTGTCGACGAAGGCGTCGCAGGCCAGCGTGCGCGGGTCCCGGCCCTCGTTGTAGCCATGCGGCACGCAGACCACCGGGATGCCGGCCGCGCGCGCGGCCTGCACGTCGTTGAGCGAATCGCCGACCATCAACGCGCGCTCGGGGCCGACGGCGAGCGCCTCGCAGGCAAACAGCAGCGGCTGCGGGTCGGGCTTGCGGCGCTCGCAACTGTCGCCGCCGACGACCAGGTCGACCCAGGCCGACAGGCCCAGGCGTTGCAGCAGCCCGGTCGCGAAGCGCTGCTGCTTGTTGGTGACGACGGCCAGCCGCAGCCCGGCCGCGTGCAGTTCGCGCAGCGCTCGCTCGGCGCCGGCGTAGGGGCGGGCGGTGTAGGTTTCGTCGTCCTGCAGCGCGCCGTAGTGGTCGAAGAAGCGCTCGACGATCGCCGCCTGCAGATCGGCGGCCAGCTCGCGCCGCTGCGCTGCTGCCGCGCGCGCGACCAGCGTCGGCGCGCCGCGGCCGATCATGCGCCGCACCTGCTCGCCGCTGACGGCTGGCCAGCCCTGTTCGGCGAACGCGCGCTCGAGCGCGAGCGCGATGTCGTCGGCGGTGTCGAGCAGCGTGCCGTCGAGGTCGAACAGCACGGCCTCGAGCGGTTGCTCGCGCCAGCGTGCGACGCCGGCGGTGGCCGTGGCGGCGGCGGCTGGGCGGGGCTTCATGGCGTGCCTGCGCCGACCAGCGCGGTGGCGCGCTCGACGATGCGCGCCACCGTCAGCCCCAGCGCGTCGTAGACGAGCGGCCCCGGCGCCGACTCGCCGTAGCGGTCGATGCCGATCACGTCGCCGTCGAAGCCGGTGTAGGCGCGCCAGAATCTCGTGACCCCGGCTTCGATCGCGAGCACCGGCAGCGTGCGCGGCAGCACCTGCGCGCGGTAGGCCGCATCCTGGGCATCGAAGACCTCGCAGCAGGGCATGGCGACGACGCGCGCGCCGATACCGGCGGCGGCGAGCTGCTCGCGCGCAGCCATCGCCAGCGCGACCTCGGAGCCGGTGGCCAGCAGCGTCAGCACGTCGGCATGGCCGCTGGCCAGCACGTAGCCGCCGCGGCGGATCGCCGCGACCTGCGCCGCCTCGCGGGTCTGCGCCGGCAGGTTCTGGCGCGACAGGATCAGGCAGCTCGGCCCGTCGCGGCGCTCGACTGCGGCCTGCCAGGCGGCGCAGGTCTCGACCGCGTCGCACGGCCGCCAGACGTGGTTGTTCGGGATCAGCCGCAGCGAAGCGGCATGCTCGACGGGCTGGTGCGTCGGGCCGTCCTCGCCGAGGCCGATGCTGTCGTGGGTGTAGACGTAGACCACGCCCAGGTGCATCAGCGCCGACATGCGCAGCGCGTTGCGCGCGTAGTCGGAGAAGGTCAGGAAGGTGCCGCCGTAGGGTATGAAGCCGCCGTGCAGCGCGATGCCGTTCATGATCGCGCTCATGCCGAACTCGCGCACGCCGTAGTTGACGTGGTTGCCGGTGATCTGCGATTCGCGGCGGCGCACCGGCACGCTGGTCTTGCCGTCGGTCAGGTTCGAGGCGGTCAGGTCGGCGCTGCCGCCGAGCAGCTCGGGCAGCAGCGGCAGCAGCGCGCTGATCGCGTTCTGCGAGGCCTTGCGGCTGGCGATCGTCGCGGCCTGCGCGACGACCTCGGCCAGCGCCTGCGCGCTGCGCGCGGCGTAGTCGGCCGGCAGCGCGCGCCTGACGACGCGACGCTCGAACTCCTCGGCCAGCGCCGGGTGTGCCGCGCGGTAGGCCTCGAAGCGCACGCACCAGTCGCGGTAGCGCGCGGCGCCGGCTGCGCGTTGGTCCCAGGCGGCGCGGATCTCGGCCGGGATCTCGAACGGCGCGTGCGACCAGCCCAGCGCGGCGCGCGTCGCGGCGACCTCGGCCGCACCCAGCGCGGCGCCGTGCACGTCGTGCGTGCCGGCCTTGTTCGGGCTGCCGTGGCCGATCACGGTGCGGCAGCACAGCAGGGTCGGCTTGCCGACGTCGTCGAGCGCGCTGCGCATCGCCGCGTCGACGGCGGCCGGGTCGTGGCCGTCGATGGCGCGGATCACGCGCCAGCCATAGGCCTCGAAGCGCGCCGGGGTGTCGTCGCTGAACCAGGGCTCGACATGGCCGTCGATGCTGATGCCGTTGTCGTCCCAGACCGCGATCAGCTTGCCCAGGCCCAGCGTGCCGGCCAGCGAGCAGGCCTCGTGGCTGATGCCCTCCATCAGACAGCCGTCACCGAGGAAGACCCAGGTCCGGTGGTCGACGATGGCGTGGCCCGGGCGGTTGAACGCGCCGGCCAGCAGGGCCTCGGCCAGCGCCATGCCGACCGCGTTGGCCAGGCCCTGGCCCAGCGGCCCGGTGGTGGTCTCGACGCCGGGGGTGATGCCGACCTCGGGGTGGCCGGGGGTCAGGCTGTGCAACTGCCGGAAGCGGCGCAGCTCGGCCAGCGGCAGGTCGTAGCCGCTCAGGTGCAGCAGCGCATACAGCAGCATCGAGCCATGGCCGTTGGACAGCACGAAGCGGTCGCGGTCGGGCCACTGCGGGTGCAGCGGGTCGTGGCGCAGGTGCCGGCGCCACAGCACGGTGGCGATGTCGGCCATGCCCATCGGCGCGCCGGGGTGGCCCGAGTTGGCCTGCTGCACGGCGTCGACCGCGAGCATGCGGATGGCGTCGGCCAGGGGCTTGTGCGCTAGCGTCATCGTGCGGCTCCAGGGTGCGGGGCGGGCCTCAGCCGCGCTTCTTGACTTCCATCATGCGCAGGATCATCGGCGTGAAGATCAACTGCATCGCCAGCCCCATCTTGCCGCCGGGAATGGCGATCGAGTTCGGCCGCGTCATCATCGAGTCGTGCAGCATCGACAGCAGGTACGGGAAGTCGATGCCCTTGGGGTTGGCAAAGCGGATCACGACCATGCTCTCGTCGGCGCTCGGGATGTCGCGCGCGATGAACGGGTTGCTGGTATCGACCAGCGGCACGCGCTGGAAATTGACATGGGTGCGTGAGAACTGCGGGCAGATGTAGTTCACGTAGTCGGGCATGCGGCGCAGGATGGTGTCGACCACCGCCGCGTGGCTGTAGCCGCGCTTGGTCTTGTCGCGGATGAGCTTCTGCGTCCATTCGAGGTTGATCGAGGGCACGACGCCGATCAGCAGGTCGGCATGCTGCGCGACGTTGACCCGGTCGGTGACGACCGCGCCGTGCAGGCCCTCGTAGAACAGCAGGTCGGTGCCCGCGGCGAGGTCCTCCCAGGGCGTGAAGGTGCCGGGCTGCTGCTGGTACGGCTCGGCCTCTTCCTCGTTGTGCAGGTACTTGCGCACGCGGCCGCTGCCGCTCTCGCCGTACTGGCGAAAGAGCTGCTCGAGCTCCTCGAGCAGGTTGGCCTCGGGTCCGAAGTGACTGAAGTTCCGGTTGCCGGTGGCCTCGGCGCGCTTCATCTGCTCGCGCATCTCGACGCGGTCGTAGCGGTGGAACGAATCGCCCTCGACGATCGCCGCGTCGAGCTTCTCGCGCCGGAAGATGTGCTGGAAGGTCTGCGTCACGGTGGACGTGCCGGCACCCGAGGAGCCGGTGATCGCGATGACGGGGTGACGGCGGGACATGGGGCAGTCTCCGGAAGGTGGACGCGAGGGGACGTGTGCTCAGTTGGCGCCGTCGGGTGTGAACGACGAGAACAGCGAGCGCGTGTTGAACAGCGGCGAGCGATACGGCCGGTCCTGGCCGCTGTCGTGCTCGTGGTGGTAGCGGTCGAGCCGGTCGACCTCCTCGCGCGAACCGAGGATGACCGGGATGCGCTGGTGAATCTTGCCGGGCTGCACGTCGAGCATGCGCTCGCGCCCGGTCGAGCAGCGCCCGCCGGCCTGCTCGATCAGCATCGCCATCGGGTTGGCCTCGTACATCAGGCGCAGGCGGCCGGGCTTGGACGGGTCCTTGGTGTCCTTGGGGTACATGAACAGGCCGCCGCGCATCAGGATGCGGTGCACCTCGGCGACCATCGACGCGACCCAGCGCATGTTGAAGTCCTTCTCGCGCGGGCCGGTCTTGCCCTGGATGCACTCCTCGACGTAGCGCGCCACCGGCGGCTCCCAGAAGCGCTCGTTGCTCGCGTTGATCGCGAATTCCTTGCTCGTCTCGGGCACGCGCAGGTGCGGGTGGGTCAGGATGAAGGCGCCGATCTCGCGGTCGAGCGTGAAGCCGTGGGTGCCCTCGCCCAGGCTCAGCACGATCATCGTCGACGGGCCGTACAGCGCGTAGCCGGCGGCGATCTGGCGCGTGCCGGGCTGCAGGTAGTCGGCCTCGGTCGGCGGGCGGCCAGGGTCGGGTGCGCGCAGCACCGAGAAGATCGAGCCGACCGAGATGTTGATGTCGAGGTTGCTCGAGCCGTCGAGCGGGTCGAAGACCAGCAGGTAGGGGCCGCGCGGCACGTTGTCGGTGATCGGCAGCGGCTCGTCCATCTCCTCGCTGGCCATGCCGGCCAGGTGGCCGCTGGCCTCGAGGTGGTAGATGAACAGCTCGTTGGACAGCACGTCGAGCTTCTTCTGCTCCTCGCCCTGGACGTTCATGTCGCCGCTGTCGCCGTGGTGGCCGGCGAGTACGCCGCGGCCGACCGCCGAGCCGATGTACTTGCACGCCGTCTGCACGTCGTTGAGCAGCGCAGCCAGCTCGGGGTCGAGGCCGAGCCGGCGGTGTTCCTCGATCAGGAACTTGCTGAGGGTGGTGCGGCCGATCTCCATGACGGTGGCGTCCAGCGATGTGGTGGGGCTCAATGTAGGCGCGCCGGCCCGGCCTCGCCATTCAGGATTGCTTAGTCGCAGCCTCAGCGATTGTTGTGCGCCGGGCTGCTGCGCCGCCGCAGCCGCGGTGCCTCCTGCTGCAGCAGCAGCGCGCGAAAGGCCGCCGCCGCCGGCGACAGCCGCTTGCGTGCACGCTGCACGACGAACCAGCGCCGCACGATCGGGAAGCTGTCGACCCTCAGCACGGCCAGGCGCGCGGTCTCGACCTCGAGCTCGATGGTCTGCGCCGAGATCACGCCCAGGCCCAGCCCGGCGCGCACGGCCTGCTTGATCGCCTCGTTGGTGCCGAGCTCGCTGCCGGCGTGCCAGGCCAGGCCGTGGGCGGCGAAGTGCCGCTCCATCGCCGCGCGCGTGCCCGAGCCGGGCTCGCGCACGAGCAGGGTCTGGCCGGCCAGCGCGGCCAGCGGCACCCGTGCGCGCCGCGCCAGCGCGTGCTCGGGCGAGGCGATGACGACCAGCGGGTTGTCCATGAAGTCTTCGGCCAGCACCTCGGCGGTCTCGGGCGGCTGGCCGGTGATCGCCAGATCGGCCTGGTTGTCGGCCAGCGCCTCGAGCACCGCGTCGCGGTTGCCGACCTGCAGTTGCACGCGCACGCCGGGGTGCTCCTGGCCGTAGCGCGCCAGCAGCGGCGGCAGGAAGTAGTTGGCGGTCGAGACCACCGCGATGCGCAGCAGGCCGCGCTCGAGGCCGCGCAGCGCGTCCATCGCAGCCTGCAGGTCGGCCAGTTGCTCGCCGATCTGCCGGCCATGTGCGCGCAGCTCGGCACCGGCCGGCGTGAGCTGCAGCCGACGTCCGATCTGCTCGACCAGGGCCAGCCCGACCTGCTCCTCGAGCTGCTTGACCTGCATCGACACCGCCGGCTGCGTCAGGTGCAGCTCCTCGGCGGCACGGGTGATCGACGCATGGCGGGCGACGGCTTCGAAGATCTCGAGCTGGCGCAGGGTGAGGTGCATGGTGATCCTTCCTGGACTACCAGGCATCCGCCTGGCTTGGTGCTGCGGCAGTTGCCGCCGCGGGGGGTGGTGGCGGCAAAGCCCCGGCTGGGCCCCTGGGGGCGCGCCACGCGTGCGGTCGGGCCTGCGGCCCGACTGCCCTGCGCTACTCGCGCCCGGGGCCCGTCGTCGAACTCACTACGCTCGCTGCGCTCGCTGCGTTCGGACATGCGCCGACGAGTCAGCTCACGAAGCGCGCTGGCGCGCGCGGGGCCCCGGGCGCTGCGTTGCTCGGCGCCCGCCAGGCGCGCCCCCAGGGGCCCAGCCGGGGCTTTGCAGCAGCGTCGAGGGCTGCCACCGCGAGCGGCGCGGGTGTGGTCTGCGCAAGCTACCGCCCGTGGCCCTCGCGTCGCAGGGCAGCAAGGACGCAGTGTGCGTCGCCTCGAATGTCAGCCAGGGACCCATGCGATCGAACCCATGCCATCACCAAACCATAAGTGCATCTGATGCTACCAGCATCAACTCTGAATTTTCATTTTGGGCTTGTGCCGCTAAGGTTCGGCTTCGTCGATGCGCGGTGCCGCTTCCGGGGCCGCGCCAACTGCGGGAGCACTGCGTGGCAACGAAGACCTACCAAGCCGGCGTCAAGGACTACGCCAAGACCTACTGGACCCCCGACTACGTGCCGCTCGACACCGACCTGCTGGCGGTGTTCAAGGTCGTTGCGCAGGCCGGCGTGCCGCGCGAGGAGGCCGCCGCTGCGGTCGCCGCCGAATCGTCGACCGGCACCTGGACGACGGTCTGGACCGACCTGCTGACCGACCTCGACTACTACAAGGGCCGCGCCTACCGCATCGAGGCGGTGCCCGGCGACAACAGCGCCTTCTACGCCTTCATCGCCTACCCGCTCGACCTGTTCGAGGAAGGCTCGGTGGTCAACGTGCTGACCTCGCTGGTCGGCAACGTGTTCGGCTTCAAGGCCGTGCGCAGCCTGCGGCTGGAAGACATCCGCTTCCCGCTGGCCTACGTCAAGACCTGCGGCGGCCCGCCCAACGGCATCCAGATGGAGCGCGACCGCTTGAACAAGTACGGCCGCCCGCTGCTGGGCTGCACGATCAAGCCCAAGCTCGGCCTGTCGGCCAAGAACTACGGCCGCGCGGTCTACGAGTGCCTGCGCGGCGGGCTGGACTTCACCAAGGACGACGAGAACATCAACAGCCAGCCGTTCATGCGCTGGATGCACCGCTTCGAGTTCGTCATGGAAGCCGTGCGCAAGGCCGAGGCCGAGACCGGCGAGCGCAAGGGCCACTACCTCAACGTGACCGCGCCGACCCCCGAGGAGATGTACAAGCGCGCCGAGTTCGCCAAGCAGCTCGGCTCGCCGATCATCATGCACGACTTCCTCACCGCGGGCTTCACGGCCAACACGGGGCTGGCCAACTGGTGCCGCGACAACGGCATGCTCTTGCACATCCACCGCGCGATGCACGCGGTGCTCGACCGCAACCCGATGCACGGCATCCACTTCCGTGTGCTGACCAAGTGCCTGCGGCTCTCGGGCGGCGACCACCTGCACTCGGGCACCGTGGTCGGCAAGCTCGAGGGCGACCGCGAAGCCACGCTCGGCTGGGTCGACCTGATGCGCGAGCCCTTCGTGCCCGAGAACCGCAGCCGCGGCATCTTCTTCGACCAGGACTGGGGTGCGATGCCCGGCGTGTTTCCAGTGGCCTCGGGCGGCATCCACGTCTGGCACATGCCGGCGCTGACCGCCATCTTCGGCGACGACGCCTGCTTCCAGTTCGGCGGTGGCACGCTCGGCCACCCCTGGGGCAACGCCGCCGGCGCGCACGCCAACCGCGTCGCGCTCGAAGCCTGCGTCGAGGCGCGCAACCAGGGCCGCGCAGTCGAGCGCGAGGGCCGCGAAGTCCTCGCCGAGGCCGCGCGCCACAGCCCCGAGCTGGCGATCGCGATGGAGACCTGGAAGGAGATCAAGTTCGAGTTCGACGTCGTCGACAAGCTCGACGTCGCGCGGCACTGATCGCTGCGCTCTGTACACGCCGACGCCCCGACCACTACCGCCACCGACGAGAGCCTGCCATGCCCGAAGCCCAAGCCTACAAGCCGACCGAACGCCGCGGCGAGACCTTCTCCTACCTGCCGGCGATGACGCCCGAGCGCCTGCGCAAGCAGATCGCCTACCTGATCGCGCAGGGCTGGAACCCGGCCATCGAGCACACCGAGCCCGAGAAGTCGTTCTCGAGCTTCTGGTACCTCTGGAAGCTGCCGTTCTTCGGCGAGAAGTCGGTCGAGAAGATTCTCGCCGAGCTCGAAGCCTGCCACCGCGCCAACCCCGGCCAGCATGTGCGGCTGATCGGCTACGACAACTACACCCAGTCGCAGGGCGCGGCCTTCATCGTGTATCGCGCTGGCGGCCGCTGAGGCTGACCGGACCACGTCACCCACCGGATGCCGAGCGCCATGTCCCTCACCCCCCAAAGCGGCCGCGCCGCCGCCCTCGCCCGTCGGCAGGCGCTGTCGCAAGGCAAGGCGGCACTGCCGCCGGCGACCGAGCGCGTGCGCGTCGGTCAGCGCGAGGCGGCGCTGGTCGGCGCCGCGCCCCTGGCCAGTGTCGCGGCCCGCTCGCCGACGCCGGCATCGCCGGCGGTGTCTGCGACGTCGGCGGCTGCGCTGGCGGCATCGGCGCCGCCCAGCCTCGCCGGTCGGCTGATGTCGATGCTCAGGCGGCGGCAGACCGTCAACGGCAAGCAAGGCTTGCAAGAGGCGACGACCCAGGCGGCGGCCCTGGCCGGTATGTCGGCTGCGACCCCGGCGAGCGCTGCGGCGCCGCCGCAACCGGCGGTCGCTGCCCCGGCCTCTGCGGCCTGCGATTGCGGTGGCCGCGACGCCTCCTGCCGCGAGCAGGCCCGCGCCCGTCGCGCCGAGCTGAGCCAGCGCGGGCGCGGCAGCGCCCCGGCCACGCCGCCGAGCCGGCCGCCGCGGCAAGGACGCCTCGAGTACGCGGCCAAGGTCGCCGAATCGCCGACCCAGGGCGGACAGAAGGTGACCGGCCTGCGCATCGGGCGCGGCGCGCAGGTCACCGGCAACGAACCCGGCGCCGGCCAGCCGGTCTCGGGCACCCAGTACATCGCCGGTGATGCCGGCGGCGCGCGTGCGGCAGCGGCCAAGGTCGGCCAGATGCGCACCGCCGCCGGGCTGGTCGTCTCCGGCACGCTGGTGCGCAGCCGCGTGAGCATCACCGGCGACGAGGCCGGCGCCGGGCTCAGGATCACCGGCGAGGTCGACCCCACGCGCGACGACGACCTGACCGCGCGCAGCGAATCCGGCGCGCCGGTGGCCGCGCAGTTCCAGCGCCAGGCCAACCCGCATGGCGCCTCGGTATTCGGCGCCAACCTCGGCCGCTCGGTGCGCAGCATCGGCTCGCGCCAGCGCGACGGCGTGCGGGCGCTCGAGAGCACCGAAGGCGGGCTGGCGATCACCGGCTCGGCGGTCGGCCGCAGCGCGCGCGTCAGCGGCGACCACGACGGCGCCTGCCGCCAGGTCACCGGCGACCAGTACCTCACCCCGGCGCGCGCTCAGGCCGAATGCGGCAGCCGCGGCACCGACAGTGCGCACCGCAACGGCGGCGGCACCGCGCCGGCGGCCTTCGTCGGCGCGGCGCGCCGCGACCCGGTCACCGGCGCCAAGGTCACCGAAGCACGCACCTGGGCGGGCCAGCGCGTGACCGGGCCCGACGTCGAGCACCGCCCCGGCGTGACCGGCGACGAGCCCGGCACCTGCCGTGTCGTCACCGGCACGCCGTACCAGGGCCAGGGCAGCGCCTGGGGCTGGTGCGAGCCGCAGGACGCCAGCGAGAGCGCACGGCGGCTGGAGCGCCGACCCAGTGCAGCCGGCGTCACCGGCGACACGCCGCGCCAGGACGGTCGCGTCACCGGCAACGGCCGCGGCAGCGCGCGCGACGTCACCGGCACACCCTACCAGCGCAGCGAGCCGGGGGCAGCCGACATCGCCGATCCGCTGCAGCACATCGACACGCGCTTCTCGGTTGCCTCCCCGCAGCGCCAGGCCCACCTGCGCGCCGACCGTACCGCTGCACAGGCGCCCAGCGCCGCGGGCCGGATCACCGGCTCGTTCGCGGTCGGTCACGACAAGCTCACCGGCAACGTCGAGTTCAGCTTCCGTCCGCGTCAGGCCCGTGACGGTGAAGGCAAGCGCGTCGCGCTGACCGGCGAAGCGCGCACCGAAGGCCGCCAGATCACCGGCCACGCCTGGAAGCCGCAGGGCAACGTGAGCGGCACCGAGGGCTACATCGCTGCCGAGCGCAACCCCAGCGAGCGCGCCGGCAAGCCGCACGCCTTCGCCAACGTCGGGCTGTTCAAGGCCAAGGGCCACCACGAGGAGGCGCGGCAGATCGTCACCGGCATGGTCGGCTGGACGGCCAAGTCGGCCGCCAAGGTCACCCTCTCGGGCGGGGCGCAGGGATGAGAGCCGCCCTGCGTCGGCCGGCGGCGCCACCCGCGCCCGCGCCCTGGGCGCGCGGCTGGGTGCCGGTGCAGTCGGGCCGGGCCTGGGCGGCGACGGCCGGCGCGGCGCCTGCCCACGCCAGCGTCGACGGCACGCACCCGCTCGCCGAGCCGGCGCTCAGCGCCAGCCTGCGTCGCCGCGCCGACGAGATCGACGCCGCCTTCGCCCGCATCGAGCCGCTGCTGCACGCCTATGCCCGCCGCCAGTTCGACGCCGGCTTTGCCGAGGCCGCCGCGGCCGAGCTCGCCGACGTCTTCGGCCTGGCCCTCGGCCCCGACGAGCTGCAAGCCCGCTGGAGCCGCCCGCTGCCGCTGGGCGCGCTGCATGCGCGCTGCGTCATCGGCACCTTCTGCCGCCTCGTCGAGCGCGAGTTCGACCGCAGCCTGGCCCGCCTGCACGAGGGCGAGAGCGCCGAGGCGCTGATCCGCCGCTTCGGCTTCCACGCCATCGACATCACGCCCTGCGCCGATGGCCGGCTGGCCGGCGTCGTCGACTACGTGCTGCGCGTGCCGCCGGCGGTGGTCGCCTACCGCAAGTCCTACGCCGGTGCGATGTTCGACGTCGAGGAGTCCTTGCGGCACTGGGAGACGGTCGAGCTGCGCCGCTGGCGCGAAGGCCGGCCCAACCCGGCGACCGATCCGTCGCGCTTCCTCAAGATCGGCGTCTACCACTACAGCAGTGCCGACCCGGCGCACGAAGGCTGCGCCGCGCATGGCAGCGACGACGCACGCGCCGCCGGCGCCCTGCTCGAGCGCCTGCAGCAGTTCGAGCAGGCCGTGCAGGCCACGCATGGCGAGCGCACGGCCACGCTGCTCGTCGGCGTCGACACCGACACCGACGCGATCCGCGTGCATGTGCCCGACGCCGCCGGCCGCATGAGCACCGGCCGCTACGTCTGCAACCTGCAGATGTACGCGCAGACCGCGGCCCTGGCGCGCGAGGACGCCAAGCAGGCGATCCGCGCCGCGGTCGCCGACTGCGCCGGCACCGCCACCGACGATGCCGCCACCGCGGGCATGCGCTGGCTCTGCGGCTACCTGCTCAAGAACAACCTCGGCCAGGTCGACGCGGTGCAGCGCCAGCACGGCGGCCTCTACGCCGACCGCGGCCACACCGAGCGCTTGATCGTCGTCGGCGACGCGGTCGACGAGGTGCAGTTGCGCAACCTCGCCTTCCAGGCCCAGATGGAGACGGTCGAGGAGGGTGCGCTCGACCTCGACGTCGGCCTGCGCATCCTTGGTCATCGCCACGCGCCGCTGGGTCTGGCCGTGCCGGTGCTCGTCCACATGGGCTACGACGAACGCGTCGCCGGGGCGCAGCAGCGTGCCGAGCAGCGTGCGCGCCGGCTGCGCGCGGCCGTCGAGGCGCGCCATGCCGGGCCGCTGCAGCGCGGCGGGCTGGTCGTGCACGGGGTCGTGCGCGCCCACGGCAGCGCGCGGATGCAGGCCGTTGCGCCTGTCCCCACCCGGGGCGCCACGGCCGGCTGCGGCTGCACTCATTCGCATTCGGAGACCCACGCATGAAGATCTGTCAGGTCGAAGGCACGCTGGTCGCCACCGCGCGCATCGGCAGCCTCGAAAACCGCCGCCTGCTCGTCGTCAAGGAGCGCGGCGCGAGCGGCAAGCAAGTCGCCGTCGACCCGGTCGGCTGCAAGCCCGGCGACTGGGTCATCGTGGTCGGCAGCTCGGCCGCGCGCGACGCCGCCGGCAGCAAGGACTACCCCAGCGATCTGACCATCGTCGGCATCATCGACTACTGGGACGACAGCACCGGTATCGCAGGGAGCTCGCGCTGATGCAGATCCACCGCGTCGTGCGCGACCTGGTCACGACCAAGCGCAACTTCTGGCTCGCGGCCAAGGCCCTGCGCGTCGTCGAGGACCACCGCGGCAACCTCGAAGTGGCGCTCGACCCGATCGGCTGCAAGCCCGGCGACTACGTCATCACGATCGGCGTATCGGCCGCACGCATCGCGGCCGGCAACCCGAAGATCACCACCGACCTGACCATCGGCGGAATCATCGACCACTGGGACGAGGCGCGCTGGCGCGCCTGAGTCCGGCTGGACCTCTCACCTTTTTCCCCCGCAACCCCTGACCCACCCCGAAGGAGAACCTGAAATGGCAAGCGAAAAGATGGGCATCGCCCTGGGCATGATCGAAACCCGCGGCCTGGTGCCGGCCATCGAGGCCGCCGACGCGATGACCAAGGCCTCCGAAGTGCGGCTGATCGGCCGCCAGTTCGTCGGCGGCGGCTACGTCACGGTGCTGGTGCGCGGCGAGACCGGCGCGGTCAACGCCGCCGTGCGCGCCGGTGCCGACGCCTGCGAGCGCGTCGGCGACGGCCTGGCTGCGGCGCACATCATCGCGCGCCCGCACGCCGAGGTCGAGCAGATCCTGCCGACCGGTGTCAGCGCCGACGCCGAGGCCGCGCGCACCTGAGGCCGGCGACGGTCCGCCCTGGCGTCGGTCAGCCCGACGCCGTACCCCGGGAGACATACCCATGAACCAGACCTCGAGCCTGCCCGCAGGCTGGAGGGCGGTCGAGCGCCCGCCCTCGCTGTTCTGCCGCTTCGACTTCCCGTCGTACGCGCAGACCCGCGCCTTCCTCGACCGCCTCGAGACGCTGTCCAAGGAGACCGGGCTCTACCCCGACCTGGGTTTCAGCACCACCCACGTCAACCTCACCGTGCACGGCGACGACGGCGCCCGGCCCGACGACAGCCGCATCGCCTATGCCGTGCGCGCCTCGGCGCTGGCCGCCGCGCCGGGGCCGGCCTGATGGCCACCACCCGACGCCCGGCGCCGGCGGCCAAGGGCGCTGCGCCTGCGCGCGCTGGCACGCGCCGTGCCGCGGCTGCGCCGTCGCCGCCGACGCCCGGCGCGCAAGCGCCGGCCGCCGCGCTGCCACTGCCGACGGCGGTGGCATACGCACCCGTGGCCTCGCTGCCCGAAGACCCCTGGGTCGACCTGCACCCGGCGCGGGTCTGGCCCGACTGAAGCCGCGGCAACCCCGCATGACACCCCGATGAGCAGCCGCGACACCGTCGAAGTCGCCGTCAGCGTGCTGCGCGACGCGCAGGGCCGCGTGCTGCTGGCCGAGCGCACGCCGCGCCAGGTCGCGGCCGGCTTCTGGGAGCTGCCCGGCGGCAAGATCGACCCCGGCGAGACCGCGGCCGCGGCGGCCGCGCGCGAGCTGCGCGAGGAGATCGGCGTACACGCCCGCCGGCTCGTGCCGTGGTTCGTCCACGAGCACGTCTTCCCGACCAGGCGCGTGCGCCTGCACCTGTTCCACGTCAGCCAGTGGGACGGCACGCCGCAGGGGGTCGAGGGCCAGCGCCTGGCCTGGGTCGACCCGCAGGCGCCGCAGGTCGCACCGCTGCTGCCGTCCAACGCGCGCGCGCTGGCCGTGCTCGGCCTGCCGCCGCGGCTGGCCGTCAGCCGGGCCAGCGAAGGCGAGGGCACGGCAGCCTTCGTGCAGCGCACGCTGCCCGCGCTGCTCGCTGCCGGCGTGCGCCTGCTGCTGCTGCGCGAACCGCGGCTGGCACCCGCGCAGCTCGTGCAGTTCGCGCGCCGGGTCGTCGACGCGGGCCGTGGCCAGGGTCTGCGGGTGCTGCTGGCCGGCACCCCGCTGGCCGCCCGTCAGGCCGGGGCCGGCGGCGTCTACAGCAGCGCGCAGCAGTTGCGCGCGCTGCATGCCCGGCCCGACGCCGCGCTGTGGGCCGTCGGCTGCCACGGCGAGGCCGACCTGCGCCACGCGCGCGCGCTGGGCGCCGACCTCGCGATCGTCGCGCCGGTCAAGGCCACCGCCGCGCACCCGCACGACGCGCCGCTGGGCTGGGCCTGGATCGCGCAGCAGGCCGCCGCGTCGGCGCTGCCGCTGTACGCGCAGGGCGGCCTGGGGCCTGCCGACCTCGCCGATGCACAGCGCCACGGCGCGGTCGGCGTCGCGGCCGCCGCGTCGGCCTGGGCCGGCGCCGGCGTCCCGACCGCGGCGCTCGCCGCCTGATCCACGAGAGACCCGGTCATGGACACCTCGATCCTGCTCGAAAACCTCGTCTCGCCGATCACGCTGGCCTTCGTGCTCGGCATGGTCGCCGCGCTGATCCGCTCGGACCTCGAAATCCCCGAGCCGGTCATCCGCATCATCTCGATCTTCCTGCTGTTCTCGATCGGCCTGCAGGGCGGGCACGAGCTGGCCCGGGTCGAGCTCGGCGACATCGCCGGCGCGATCGCGGTCACCGCCGGCATCGTGATCTTCATCCCGCTGATTGCCTTCCTGATCGCGCGCCACGTCGTCGGCCTCGACATCCGCAACGCCGCCGGGGTGGCCGCGCTCTACGGCTCGATGTCGTCGGTGACCTTCATCGTCGCGCGCAGCTTTGCCGAGGCGCAGGGCACGCCGATGGACGGCTTCGTCACCGGCCTGGTCGCGCTGATGGAGCTGGGCATCCTGGTCGCGCTGTTCTACGGCCGCTGGGCGCTGTCGCGCTCGGGCAGCACCACCGGCAGCGGGCGCGGCAAGGTCAGCGCGATCCTCATCGAGACGCTGCGCGGGCGCAGCCTGGTGCTGCTGGTGGGCGGGCTGATCATCGGCGCGGCCAGCGGCGAGCGCAACTTCGAGCGCATCGAGCCGTTCTTCGTCGAGCTGTTCCGCGGCGTGCTCGTCATCTTCCTGCTCGAGATGGGCATGGCCGCGGCCTCGCGGCTGCGCGAGTTCATGCGCGTGGGCGGCCGCATGCTGGCCTTCGGCATCGTGGTGCCGCTGTTCAACGGCACGCTGATCGCGCTGGCCGGCACCCTCGTCGGGCTGTCGCTGGGCTCGGCCTTCGTGCTGGCCTGCGCGGCGGCATCGGCCTCGTACATCGACGCGCCGGCGGCCGTGCGCGCGACCTTTCCCGAGGCCAACCCCAGCATCTACCTGACCAGTTCGGTCGGCGTCACGCTGCCGTTCATGCTGGTGCTGGGCATCCCGCTGCTCTACGGCGTGACGGTGTGGTGGCAGGGCCTGCTGGGTGGGTAGTCCTGCGATGGGCGGTGTGCCCGCGCAGAACCGGCCGCCGCAGGGCGGCGCAAGGAGGAGCGCGACCCGCCCCGACGAGGGCGGCACGTGCGTAGCGAGGGAGGAGTCACATGCCCAGCGGTCTGCTGCACAGCCTGGTCGATCCGGCGATCCTGTTCTTCGTCTTCGGCGTCTTCGCCGGGCTGGTGCGCTCGAACCTCGAGATCCCGGCGGCGATCTCGAAGTTCTTCTCGCTCTACCTGCTGATGGCGCTGGGCCTCAAGGGCGGCGCCAGCCTGGCCGAGACCGGCCTGCCGGTCGAGGGCGTGCTCGCGCTGCTGGCGGCCATCGGCATGGCGGCCCTGGTGCCGGCCTACAGCTTCCTGATCCTCGGCCGGCGCATCTCGCCCTTCGACGCCGCCGCGGTGGCCGCCACCTACGGCTCGGTCAGCGCGGTGACCTTCATCGCCGCGCAGCAGTTCCTGCGCAACCACGAGGTCGCCTTCGGCGGTCACATGACGGTGGCGATGGTGCTGATGGAGTCGCCGGCGATCGTCATGGCCGTGCTGCTGGCCAGCCTTGTGCGCACGCGCCTGGCGCGCGCAGCGCCGGCCGGCACCGCCGCGCCGCCGCTGGCCGCGCTGTCGATGCGTGCCGTGCTGCACGAGGCCTTCACCGACGGCGCACACCTGCTGCTGATCGGCAGCCTGGTCATCGGCTACCTCACCGGCGAGCATGGTGCCCAGGTCATGCAGCCCTTCACCGGGGCGATCTTCAAGGGCATCCTCGCCTTCTTCCTGCTCGAGATGGGGCTGCTCGTCGCGCGGCAGTTCAAGGAGTCGAAAGTGCGGCTGGGCCCGTTCCTGATCGGCTTTGCGCTGCTGATGCCGGTGTTCAACGCCACGCTGGCGCTGGCCCTGGCCTGGGCGCTGGGCCTGGCGCGCGGCGACGCGATGCTGCTGGCCGTGCTCTCGGCCAGCGCCTCGTACATCGTCGTGCCGGCCATCGTGCGCTACGCGATCCCCGAGGCCCGCCCCGGCGTCTACTTCACGATGGCGCTGGGGGTGACCTTTCCGTTCAACATCCTGCTCGGCATTCCGCTGTACTTTGCAATGAGCGGCATGATCTGAGGTCTTGCCCACCGACCCCGCCCTGGAGACCCGCATGAGACCCCTCGAGCACAAGAAGCTGCTGACGCTGATCGCCCCGCGCGAGTTCCAGCGCCTGCTCGTCGACACCTTGCAGAAGCGCGAGGTCGGCGGCTACACGATCGTGCCGGCCACCGGCGCCGGCGCCTCGGGCGTGCGCTCCGGGCTGCTCGCCTCGGACTCCAACGTGCTGATCTACGTCATCATCTCCGAGGCGCGGCTGCAGCTCGTGCTCGAGGACCTCGACGAGCTGATGCGCGGCGGCTACCGGCTCAAGGCGCTGGTCTCGGACATCGCGATCCTGCCGCGCAAGCCCGCGGCCGGTGCCGACCAGTGATCCGGCACGCGGGCTGCCGGTGAACGCCGCACAGGCACCTGAGGGCTGGCGATGAACACCCCCGCCGACAACCGCATCCGCCACGTCACGCTGCGGCAGTTGCAGATCTTCCTCGCCGCGGCCAGGCACCTCAACTTCGCCCGCGCCGCGCAGGAGCTGCACCTGACGCAGCCGGCGGTGTGGATGCAGGTCAAGCAGCTCGAGGAGCTGGTCGGCCTGCCGCTGTTCGACAACGTCGCGCGCAAGCTCTACCTGACCGAGGCCGGCGCCGAGGTCCAGCGGCTGGCCGCGGCGATGCTCGCCGAGATCCGCCGCAGCGAGGCGCGCATCCGCCTGCTCGCCGGCGCGCAGGGCGGCACCATCGCGCTGGGCGTGGTCGGCACCGGGCAGTATGTGCTGCCGCGCCTGCTCGCGCTGCACCGCAGCCGCCACCCCGGGGTGCGCGTGCACCTGACCGTCGGCAACCGCGACCGCCTCGTGCAGATGCTCGCGCGCAACGAGCTCGACCTGTGCATGATGGGCCGCCCGCCGGCCGGGCTCGACACCGTCGCCCAGGCCTTCGCGCCGCACCCGCAGGTCGTCATCGCCGCGCCCTCGCACCCGCTGGTCGGCGAGCGCGACATCGCCCCGGCGCAGCTCGCCGAGCAGGTGCTGCTGCTGCGCGAGCCGGGCTCGGGCTCGCGCGCGGTCGTCGAGGACTATTTCACCGCCCACCGCGTCGAGCCGCGCCAGACGGTGACGATCGGCGGCTGCGAGACGATCAAGCAGGCCGTCATGGCCGACCTCGGCGTGGCCTTCAGCGGCCTGCACGCGCTGGCGCTGGAGCTGCAAGGCGGCGAGCTGGTACTGCTCGACGTGCGCCACACCCCGATCGAGCGCCACTGGCACCTCGTGCGGCTGGCCGACAAGACCCTGTCGCCGGCGGCGCAGGCGCTGTGGGCCTTCCTGGTCGAGGAGGCGCCGGCCTGGCTCGAGCAGCGCTTTGCCGGGCCGCTGCAGCGGCTGCACACGCTGCGCGCGGGCTGAGCGCGCAGCGGCCGCGCCGGCGGCCCCCGGGCTCAGGTCAGCATGTCGGACCAGATGTTCTGCGCCCAGGCCCAGGTGTGGATGCCCTGCAGGTCGTTGCGCATGTCGGACACACCGCCCGAGCCGGCGACGGTGCGGAAGGTGCGCTCGGCGGTGTTGTACTCGTGGACGCTGGCGATGTGCACCGCATGCGTCTCGTCGAGGAAGCTGAAGCAGACGTTGGTCAGCTTCGGGTGTGGGTTGACCGGCCAGCCGTTGAACATCGAGATGATCGCCGCGGCCGCCACCTTGGCGTGCGAGTTGGCCATGTGACCCGACTTGGGCATGCCCGGCGCGATCTGGATCGCATCGCCCAGCACATGGATGTCGCTCGCCGCGGTCGACTCGAAGGTCAGGAAATGCGTGTGGCACCAGCGGTCGTTCGCGTTGGCCAGCCCGGTGTCGACCGCCAGCCTGCCCGCGCGCATGGCCGGCAGCACGTTGAGGACGTCGGCGCGCACCGGCTCGTGGACCTCGAAGTTCACCGTGCGCGTGGCGCCATCGACGCTCACCACGCGGTGCAGCGGCCGGTACTCGACCATATTGGGGTAGAGGTCGCGCCAGGCGGCCTTGAACAGCCCCGGCTTGGACGTCACGTCGGGGTTCTCGTCGATGACCAGCACCTTCGAGCGCGGCTTGTGCCGGCGCAGGTACGCCGCCACCGTGCAGGCCCGCTCGTACGGCCCGGGCGGGCAGCGGTAAGGGGCCAGCGGGATCGTGATCGCGTAGGTGCCGCCGTCGGGCATGGTCTCGAGCTGCTGGCGCAGTGCCGCCGTCTCGGCGCCCGGGCGCCAGGCGTGCAGGACCTGGCCCGCGGCGTTGGCCGTCTGCAGGCCCGGGGTGTGGTCCCACATGAAGTCGATGCCGGGCGAGAGCACGAGCTTGTCGTACTTCAGCGTCTGGCCGCCGGCCAGGCGCACTTCCTTGCGCCCGCGGTCGACGACGGTCACCGTGTCGTGCACCAGGCGCACGCCGTGGTTGCGCACCAGCCCGTCGTACGAGTGCGTGATGTCGGCCATCGTGCGCATGCCGCCGAGCACCAGGTTGCTGATCGGGCACGAGACGAACTGGCGGTTGGGCTCGACCAGGGTGACGTCGACGGTATTGGCCGAGAACAGCCGCGTGTACTTGGCCGCCGTCGTGCCGCCCCAGCCGCCGCCGACGACCACGACGCGGCCCTTGCTGGCCGTGCCGCCGACGCTGGCGCAGCCGCCCAGCGTGGCCGCTGCACCGGCCGCGCCCAGGCCCTTGATGATTGTTCTGCGTTGCATGGTGGGTGTCCTCAGGGCCGCAGTTGCGAGAAGTAGACCGAGATCGCCTCGATCTGCTCCGGCGAATAGCCGCGCATGATCTGGTGCATGATCGTCGCCGACCGCGTGCCGGCGCGGAAGGCCAGCAGTTGCGACTGCAGGTGGTGGCGGTCCATGCCGGCCAGCCCGACCATCGCCGAGCCCGGCACGGCGCGCCCGTCGGTGCCGTGGCACTGGGCGCAGGTGGCGGCCAGCGCACGGATGCGCAACTGGTCTAGCGACGAAGCGGCAGCGGCGCTGGTCGCCAGCGTGCTCAGCGCGAGGGCGACGCCCACGCCCAGCGCGTGGGCCGTCGGCGGACGGCGTTTGGTCATGAGGTCTCCTGGAATGCAGCACGCGCTGCGGACGGCGAGGGCAGGACCGGCTGCAGGCTGGCGCTGCAGCGGCAGGCGCCCGCAGGGCTGCATGCCCGATCCAGGAGCGACCCTACATGAGCACGAAGTTATACGCTACCGAAGTTTCCCTGATCGACCGGGCTGCCGCACCACCAGCGCCGTGCCCAGCAGGATCACCGCCCCGGCCGCGGCCATCGCCACGGTCACCGGCTCGCCGAGCAGCGCCCAGCCCCAGAACACGCCGAACAGCGGAATCAGGTAGGTCACGCTCATCGCCTGCGCCGCGCCGGCCTGGGCGATCAGCCGGAAGAACAGCAGGTAGGCCAGGCCGGTGCTCAGCACACCCAGCGCCAGCACCGCCGCCCAGGCCTCGAGCGGCGGCGGCGTGGTTGGCCAGGCCGGCAGCGCCAGCGGCGCCAGCCACAGCGCCGCGGCGAACTGGCTGCCGGCGGCCACCGCCAGCGGGGCCACGCCGGCCAGCCGCTGGCGCGTGTAGTTGGCGGTGTAGCCGTAGAGAGCGGTGGCCAGCAGGCAGGCCAGCACCGCGGCGGCCATCGCCAGGTCGCTGCTGCCGGCACCGGGCGCGGCCTGGTCCCAGGCCAGCGCCAGCACGCCGGCAAAGCCCAGCCCCAGGCCGAGCGCGCGCAGCCCGCCCAGGCGCTCGCCGAGCCAGGCCCAGGCGATCAGTGCGCCCCACATCGGCACGGTGGCGTTGAAGATCGCCAGCAGCCCGGCCGGTATGGCCAGCGCCGCATAGCCGTAGGCGACGAAAGGCAGCGCCGAGCCCAGCAGCCCGACCAGCGCGATCGTGCGCCAGTGCGACCGCGCCGCCGCCGCGCCGCCGCGCCACCACAGCAGCGGCAGCAGCACTGCCGAGGCGATGGCCACCCGCAGCCAGGCCAGCGCGGCTGGCCCGAAGTCGTCGGCCGCCACCCGCATGAACAGGAACGACGCACCCCACAGCGCGGCCAGCCCGATCAGCTCGGCGGTCTGGCGCGGCGTCATGCGCTGGCCGCCGGCGCAGCGGCCGCCGCTGGCGCTTCCGCACGCTGCGCCGCTGCGCTTTCCAGCGCGAGCAAGGCGCGCTTGCGCGCCAGGCCTGCGGCGTAGCCGCGCAGCGCGCCGTCGCTGCCGACGACACGGTGGCACGGCACGACGATGGCCACCGGGTTGCGGCCGACCGCCGCGGCCACCGCGCGCACCGCCGCCGGGCAGCCCAGCGCCGCAGCCAGCGCGCCGTAGCTCGTCGTACGGCCCGCGGCGATGCCGCGCAGCGCCTGCCAGACGCGCTGCTGGAACGGCGTGCCATGCGCATCGACCGGCAGGCGCGCGAAGGCCGCTGTGCCGTCGCGCCAGTACGCCTCGAGCGCGGCCAGCGCCGGCGCGAGCACCGGGTGCGCGGCGGCCACCGGCACCGTCAGCGGCCCCGGGTGGTGGGCCTGGCCGTCGAACCACAGCCCGGCCAGGCCGCGCGCCGTGGCCGCCAGCAGCACGGGGCCCAGCGGGGTGTCGACGCGTGTCTGCGCGACCAGCGCGCGCGGATCGGCCACCGGGGCCAGGGGGGGCAGGGTGGGCGCAGTCATGCGGTGGTCTCCAGGTGTTGCCACAGCCGCATCGCGGCGTAGGCCCGCCATGGCCGCCAGGCCAGGGCCAGAGGGTCCAGGGGCGCGCCAGCGCAGGAGCGCAGCGCCTTCGTCAGGCCGACGTCGCCGACCGGCCAGGCGTCGGGCCAGCCAAGCACGCGCATCGCGATCACCTGCACCGTCCACTCGCCGATGCCGGGCAGGCTGCGCAGCACCGCCAGCGTCGGCTCGAGCGGGGCTGCGCGGTCGAGGTCCAGGCGGCCCGCCACGACGGCCGCCGCCAGCGCCCGCAGCGCGGCGGCGCGCTGCGCGACGATGCCCAGCCCGCGCAGCACCGCGGGCTCGGCCGCCGCCAGCGCCGGCGCCGTCACGAAGGCCTGCGTCAAGCCCGCGTACGGCGTGGCCAGCGGCGTGCCCAGGCGGACCACCAGCCGCTGCGTCAGCGTGCGCGCGGCGGCCACGCTGACCTGTTGCGCGAGCACGGCGCGCACCGCGCCCTCGAAGCCGTCGAAGGCAGCGGGCACGCGCAGGCCGGCGCGCGCCGGCAGCGGCAGCCGGGCCAGCAGGGGGTCGATCGCGGTCGGGTCGGCGTCGAGGTCCAGGCCGTGGCGCACGCGCTCGATCACCGCGCCCAGCGCCGGCGCCAGCGCTGGCGCGACCTGCAGATGGACCTCGTGCCGCGCCGGCTCGAAGCGCATCGCCAGCCAGCCGACGCAGTGCTGGCCGCCGTGCCACAGCCCGAGCGTGCGCCGCCACTCCAGGCCTTCGCGCTGCTCGAGGCCTGTCACCTGACGGCGCGCGAGGAAGGCCAGCAGCGCCTCGACGTCGTACGGCGGCCGCCAGGCCAGTCGCAGCACGGGGCCGGCCGCGGCCGTGGCGGCGGCTGCGCCCTCGCGCCGCAGGCGCGAGGGCGGCATGCGGTAGCGCTGCGCGAAGGCCGCGTTGAAGCGGCGCAGGCTGGCAAAGCCGCTGGCAAACGCGACCTGCGTGACCGGCGCCGCGGTGTCGGTCAGCAGCCGCTTGGCCAGCAGCAGGCGCTGGGTGGCCAGGTAGTCGCGCGGGGCCACGCCGTGCACGGCCTGGAAGATGCGGCGCAGGTGGCGGTCGCTCACGCCCAGCCGCGCGGCGATCCGGGCCACGCCGCTGTCGCTACCGGCAGCGACGGCATGCTCGATGGCGCGCGCGGCCGCCACCGCCAGCGCCTGCGGCGAGTCCATCGCCGACAGCCCCGGCGCGATCTCGGGCCGGCACTTCAGGCAGGGCCGGAATCCGGCGACCTCGGCCAGCGCCGCACTGGCGAAGAAGCGGCAGCGGTGGCGCGCAGGCGTGCGCACCCGGCACACCGGCCGGCAGTAGATGCCGGTCGACGTCACGCCGTAGTACAGCCGCCCGTCGAAGCGCGCATCGCGCGCCTTCAGCGCGAGGTAGGCGGCGTCGGCGTCCACGTCCATGCCGGCCGCATCATAGGCGCGCGGCCCGGCCCGGCTGGCCGTTTGCGGACCTGTCCTTCGCGCGCCGGCCGGTGCGCGGGCCCGGCTGCGTCGCCGGGGCGGCGCGTCACCCGCGCTGCCTACAATCGCGCGCGCCATTCCACCCCAGCAGGAGCAGCCCCCGTGCAGGTCAGCGCCTCGGCCTTCAAGGCCTACGACATCCGCGGCATCGTCGGCCAGAGCATCGACGAGACCTTCGCCGAGCACCTTGGCCGCGCCTTCGGCACCGAGGCCATCGCCGCCGGCGAGCGCGCGGTGGCGGTCGGGCGCGACGGGCGCGTCTCGGGCCCTGCGCTGGTTGCCGCGCTCGCGCGCGGGCTGGCCGCCACCGGGCTCGACGTCGTCGACCTCGGCGCCGTCACCACGCCGATGCTGTACTACGTCGCCGCGACACGCGCCAAGCACGGCTGCCGCTCGGGCATCCAGGTCACCGGCAGCCACAACCCGAAGGACTACAACGGCTTCAAGATGGTGCTGGCCGGCCGCGCGATCCACGGCGAGGACATCCAGCGCCTGCGCCGGCGCATCGAGGCCGAGGCCTATTCGAGCGGCAGCGGGCGCATCGCCGCGATGGACATCGGCGCCGAGTACCGCCAGCGCATCGCCGGCGACTGCAAGCTCGCGCGGCCGATGAAGATCGTCATCGACTCGGGCAACGGCATCTGCGGCGCGAGCGCGCCGGGCATCCTGCGCGCGCTCGGCTGCGAGGTCATCGACCTCTACAGCCGCGTCGACGGCGACTTCCCCAACCACCACCCCGACCCGAGCAAGCCCGAGAACCTGGCCGACCTGATCAAGGTCGTGCACGCCACCGAGGCCGAGCTGGGCCTGGCCTTCGATGGCGACGGCGACCGCCTCGGCGTCGTCACCCGCGCCGGCCGCAACATCTACCCCGACCGCCAGTTGATGCTGTTTGCGCGCGACATCCTGCAGCGCCAGCCGGGCGCGACGATCATCTTCGACGTCAAGTGCAGCCAGCGCCTGCCGGTGGCCATCCGCGAGGCCGGCGGCCAGCCGCTGATGTGGAAGACCGGCCACTCGCTGATCAAGGCCAAGCTCAAGGAGACCGGCGCGCCGATCGCCGGCGAGATGAGCGGCCACATCTTCTTTGCCGAGCGCTGGTACGGCTTCGACGACGCCACCTACACCGCCGCGCGGCTGCTCGAGATCCTCAGCCGCCACGCCGACCCCAGCGCCGTGCTCGATGCGCTGCCCAGCAGCCACAGCACGCCCGAGCTCAACGTCGCCTGCGCCGAGGGCGAGCCGCATGCGCTGGTCGCGCGGCTGCAGGCCGAGGCCCGCTTCCCCGGCGCCGAGCTGACCACCATCGACGGCCTGCGCGCCGACTACCCCGACGGCTTCGGCCTGATCCGCGCGTCCAACACCACCCCGGTGCTGGTCCTGCGCTTCGAGGGTCACACGGTCGAGGCGCTGCACCGCATCGAGGCCGACTTCATGGCCGCGCTGCGCGCGGTCAAGCCCGACGCGAAGATCGCTGCGGCGGCGCATTGACGCTGCCCCCGAGGTCGCGGCAGGGCCTGACCTCGGCTGCACCGCCGGCCGCTGCGCGCGCCGACCGCAGGCGCCGGCCCAGCGCGCGCGCTGCGGCGAGCACCGGGGCGCCGTAGAGGATCAGCGCCAGCGCCGCGGCGATCAGCGGCAGGGCCACGAACACCCAGCCGGTCAGGTGCTCGCCGCCCAGCCACACACCGACCGCCAGCGCCACCACCGGGTTGACGAAGCTGTAGCTGCCGGCCAGCGCAGTGCTGGTGTTCTTGAGCAGCCACAGGTAGGCGTTGAGCGTGACCAGGGTACCCGCCACCACCAGGTAGAGCCAGGCCAGGGCCGACACCGCCGACACCTGCGCCACGCTGAAGTCGCGCGCCCCCGGCTCGAACGCCAGCGCCGCCAGGATGCCGATCCCGCCGCCCAGCAGCCACTGCGCGGCCGAGGCCATGGCCGGCGCCGGCAGGGTCAGCCGGCGCGAGGCGTACGAGCCGATGCTCCAGGCCAGCGGCGCGCCGAAGGCGCACAGCGTGCCCAGCAGCGTGGTCGAGAAGTCACCCTCGAGCGCCAGCAGCATGGCGCCCGTCGCACCCAGCACCAGCCCGAGCCAGCTCGTCACCGGCACGCGCTCGCCGCCCCAGTGCGTCCACAGCGCCAGCCACATCGGCATGGTGGTCACCACGGTGGCCATCAGGCCCGAGCCGATGCCGGCCTGCTGGGCCAGCACCACCAGGGCCATCGCGGCAAAGGCCATCAGCGCGCCGATCAGCGCGCAGGCCGGCCATTGCGCGGCCGTCGGCCAGGCCAGGCCCTGCCAGCGCGCGATGGCCAGCATGGCCAGGCCGGCGACCAGGAAGCGCAGCCCGTTCATCAGCACCGCGGGCATGGTCTGCATGGCCAGGTTCAGCGCGTAGTAGGTGGTGCCCCAGACCAGGTAGACGGTCAGCAGCGCCGCAGCGATGCGCCAGGATTGGCCTTGGGGCCCGAATCGGTCGAGAATGGACGACATGCGGCCGCCTCATGCGGAAAATCTCCGGCCAACGGCCGTTGAGCCGTATTTTGAACAGAGTTTGTCGTCTATGCAAGTAAAACTACCGCTTGACGAAACAGACGCCAGAATTCTTACGGCGTTGAGTGCAGACAGCCGGCGCTCCTACGCCGACGTCGCCGCCGAGGTCGGCCTGTCGACCGCCGCGGTCCATGAGCGCGTGAAAAAGATGCTCGAGCGCGGCGTGATCGAGCGCTTCTCGCTGCGCATCGACCCGGCGCGCGTGGGCCTGCACTTCACCGCCTTCGTCGCCATCCGCAACGACGGCGGCGCGCACTGCCGCGAGATCGCACCGCGCCTGCGCGAGCTGCCCGAGGTGCTCGAGCTGCACAGCGTGGCCGGCGAACACGACTTCATCGCCAAGATCCGCACCACGCACGCGCGCGCGCTCGAAGACGTGCTCTACGCGATCAAGGCCATCCCCGGCGTGGCCCGCACCACCAGCACCGTGGTCCTCAACACCGAGTTCGAGGAGCGGCCGCTGCGCTGGCCCGGCGCGGCCTGAGTGTGCGCCGCGCCGCCGCGCGGCTACAGCAGCCCGCTGTCCTCGTAGAGGTCGTCGAGGGTCAGCCGCAGCCGGGTGCCGTTGCAGGCGATGTCGAGCGCGTCGTCGGGGCCCAGCTCGCGCTCGAGCCAGCCGCCGTCGGCGTCGCGCCAGCAGGCGCGTGCCCACAGCCGCTCGGAGTCGACCAGCAGGTAGTAGCGCAGGCTCGGCAGCTTGCGGTAGGCCGACCACTTCTCGCGCAGGTCGATCGCCGCGGTGGCCGGCGACAGCACCTCGGCGACCAGGCAGGGCGCGCGCTTGTGGGTCGGGTGGTCGTCGGCCGGGTCGCACACCAGCATCGCGTCGGGGTAGTAGAACAAGGGGCCTTCGTCCAGCCGCAGCTTCATGTCGGCCATGAACGCGCGGCAGGCGCGCCCGCGGGTGGCCGCGCGCAGATGGAAGGCGATGTTCAACGCGATCCGGTTGTGCCGCTCGCTGGCCCCGGCCATCGCGTGCACGCCGCCGGCGACGTACTCGTGCCTGAGGGCTGCGCTGTCTTCGGCGCGCAGATATTCGTCCTCGGAGATCGGCAGCAAGGCGTGGGCCTGGGACATGGCGGCACTCGCGGCGGTGGGCAGGCCTGCATTATTGCGCCGGCTTCGCCGCGCGGGGCGCTGGCTATACTGCCTGCGACCGTCCCCCGCCGAGGCCGTCATGGGTGTCATCGACGAACTGCCCGCCCACGTGCGCGTCTCGCGCCACCCCGAAGCCGCTGCCCGCTGCGAGCATCCACCTGGCGGGCCTGCCTTGCCCCGGCCGCAAGCGCAGCGGCCCTGAGGCTCGACGGGTTCTGCCACCTTGCCGCTGCTGGCGCGCGCGCTCTATCCGCTGCTGGCCCATGGGCTGCGGCTGCTGGCCTGGACAGCGCTGTGGTGGCTGGGGCGGCGGCTGCCGGCATACCGGCTGCGCTGGGCCGAGCGCCGCGGGCGCGCGGCGCTGCCGGCGGCCGCGCGTGGCGGCATCGTCGTGCACGCGGTGTCGGTGGGCGAAGTCGCCGCGGCCACGCCGCTGGTCGAGGCGCTGCTGGCCGCGCGGCCCGACCTGCCGCTGACCTTCACCTGCACGACGCCGACCGCCTCGGCGCTGATCGGCGAGCGCTTCGGCGCCCGGGTGCACCATGTCTACCTGCCGTTCGACACCCCCGGCGCGGTGCGCCGCTTCCTGCACGCGCTGGCGCCGCGCCTGCTGGTGCTCGTCGAGCTCGAGCTGTGGCCGCACCTGCTGCACGCCGCGCAAGGGCAGGGCGCTGCCGTCGTCCTCGTCAACGGCCGGCTGTCGCCGCGCTCGGCGCGGCGCTACGCCTGGCTGCGCGCGCTGCTGGCGCCGGCGCTGGCCGCGGTCGACCTGCTGCTCGTGCAGGACGCCGACATCGGCGAGCGCTTCGTCGCCCTCGGCGCGGCGCCGGCGCGGGTGCGCGTCAGCGGCAGCCTCAAGTTCGACACCCCGCTGCCGCCGGGCAGCCAGGCGCTGCAGGCGAGCTTTGCCGCGATGACGGCCGGGCGCCGCGTCTGGGTCGCGGCCAGCACCCACGACGGCGAGGAAGCCGCCGCGCTCGACGCGCTGGCCACCCTGCGCGCACGCTGGCCGGCGTTGCTGCTGGTGCTCGCGCCGCGCCACCCGCAGCGCTTTGCCGAGGTCGCCGCGCTGCTCGACCGCCGCGGCCTGCGCTGGCAGCGGCGCAGCGCGCTCGCCGCCGACGCCCGCTGCGCCGCCGACGCTGCCGTGCTGCTGGTCGACACCATCGGCGAGCTGCGCGCCTGGCTCGCGCAGGCCGAGCTGGTCTTCGTCGGCGGCTCGCTGGCCGACCGCGGCGGCCACAGCCCGCTCGAGGCGATGGAGTTCGGCAAGCCCGTCGTCATCGGCCCGCACCAGCGCAACGTCGCCGACGTCCTCGCGCTGCTGCGCGCGGCCGACGCCGTGCGCTGCGTCGCCGACGCCGCCGGCCTGGCCGAGGCCACCGCCGCGCTGCTGGCCGACCCCGACGCCGCCCGCGCGCTCGGCCGGCGCGGGCAGGGCGTGTTCGAGCAGCAGCGCGGCGCGACCGCGCGCAGCCTCGCGCCGCTGCTCGCGCTGCTGCAAGCCCTGCCGCCGCAGTGCGAGGGCTCAGCCGCCGGCCACGCGCTGCGCATCGACGCCGAGCGCTTCGCCGCGGCTGACCCCGCGCTGCTGGCCCCCGCGCACTGGCCGCAATGCACACCGGTCGGCGGCGGCGGGCGCGGCGCGGCCTGGTTTGTCGGCGACGCACGACACGCCTACGTGCTGCGCCACTACCGCCGCGGCGGCCGCATGGCCTGGCTCGGCGACCGCTACCTGCGCAGCGCGCTGCCGCACACCCGCGCGTTCGCCGAGTTTGCGCTGCTGCGCCGCCTGCGCGCCTGGGGCCTGGCCGTGCCGCGGCCCTGCGCCGCGCGCGCCACCGCCGCCGGCGCGTTCGTGCGCTGCGACCTGCTCGTCGAGCGCATCGCGGGCGCCGAAGACCTCGTCGAGCGCCTGGCCCGCGCCCCGCTGCCCGCCGCGCAGTGGCAGGCCATAGGCGCGGCCATCGCCAGCCTGCACGCCCACGGCGTCGACCACCGCGACCTCAACGCCCGCAACATCCTGCTCGACGCCAGCGGCCGCGTCTGGCTGATCGACTTCGACCGCTGCGCCGTGCGCCCCCCCGGCGCCTGGCAGGCCGCCAACCTCGCGCGCCTGCAACGCTCGCTGCACAAGGAAGCCGCGCGCGCCGACACCTGGCACGCCGACGTGCCGCGCGACTTCGGCGAGCTGGCGTGCGGCTATGCGCGGGGCAGCGCCGAATGAACGCGGCGGCGTCAACGGCCGACCGGCTGCGCCCCGTGAACCTGGGCGGCACGCTTGTCGAAGGTCCGAAGCGGAAGCTCGCCGGCCTGCGCGGCCAGCGCGGCATGCAGGCAGTCGGCGAAATCGGCCGAGCCCTCGCGGTAGAGCTGCAGCGCGACCTCGAGCGCGCGCTCGGATTCGAAGCTCAGCTCGGCGGCCGAGAACAGGCTCGACAGCACTGCCATCACCTCGTCCTTGGTGTACTCGAAGCTGGCGCGCAGCACCCACTCCAGTTCGAGAGTCACCGTGACCGGAACGAACAGCGCGCGGCCCTCGTCGATGCACCTTTGGATGAGCCGCCTGGCCGCCGCCAACTGCCTGGCGTCGTCCTCGACGACGTAGCGGACGAGGACATTGGTGTCGAGAGCCGGCATCAGCGCCAGGGGTTCATCCGCTCCACGGCCACACGCTTGCCCTTGGGCGCCTTCAGCATGCCGGCCATGTCGAGGATGGACTTCGTCTTGGCCCGCACGATGATGGTGCCGTCGGGCATGACCGACCAGACCAGACGCGTACCCGGCTTGGCGTGCACGAGCGCGCGGACGTCGGCCGGCACCGTCGTCTGCCCTTTGGCGGTGATGGTCGATTCGGCCATGCTGGTCTCCTTGCTTCCTGGCAAATTTGTAATGGCCAATCAGCCAACGGTCATTTCACCCAACCGCCTCTCACACAGACCTGCGGACATCCCCAATCAAACGCTACGGCTGCCCCCAGGGTCACCGCGCGCCCTTGCGGCCGTTCGCTCCCGCCCGCCGCCCGTTTGCTAGAGTCCCCCGCCACCCCGGCCCCACCGAGCCCCATGCCGATCCCCGCCACCGGCGCCCTTGCGGGCGCGCAGCAACTGCAAGGCTACGTCTTCCGCCCGGGCGATCTTGGTGTCGCCGAGCGCGAGCCCGGCATCAGCGCCTTCATGCGCATCCGCAACGGCGCCGAGTTTCTCGAGCCGACCATCCGCAGCCACATCGCGCACTTCGACGAGATCGTCGCGCTCTACAACCAGTGCACCGACGACACCGAGGCCATCCTGCTGCGCCTGCAGCAAGACTACGGCTCGCAGCGCCTGCGCGTCGTGCACTACCTTGACCGCGTCCACCCGCCCGGCAGCGAAGGCCACCGCCGCACCCCGCCGGACTCGCCGCACAGCCTCGTCAACTACTACAACGCCGCGCTGGCCGCCACCCGCTGCCGCATCGCCACCAAGCTCGACGACGACCACCTCGCCATCGACGCCGCGCTGGCCGCAGTCACCCGCGCGCTGCGTGCTGCGCCGGCGCTGGCCGAGATGCGCTGCTTCTCGGGCCTCAACCTGATGCGCGGCCCGCAGGGCGAGCTCGGCATCTACGCCAGCACGCCGATTTCCGGCGGCGGCGACATCGGCTTCTTTCCGGTGCGGCCCGACACCCGCTTCGTGCACGACCGCCGCTTCGAGCGCTTCGAGCGCGCCGGCCTGCCGCGGCGCTTCGTCGGCTTCCTGTACTGGCACCTGAAGTACCTCAAGGCCGAGCTGGGCTTTGCCAACTACGAGCTCGAGGCCAACCCCGACAGCCGCTACGCCCGCCGCCGCCGCGCGCTGGCGGCCAACGCGCAGCCGCTGCTGCCGCTGCGCGAGCTGCCGCAGCGCCTGGCGCCGGCGTGGTGGCAGCCGCTGGCCGCGTGCGTCGACGCCAAGAAGCGGCTCACGCTGGAGCGCGACGCCGCCGTGGCCACCACCTTCCCCGACGCCGACGCGCTGGCCGCGCTGCGCCGCACCAGCGACGCGCGCTGGGTCGAGGCGGCGCTGGCGCCGCGGCCGGCTGCGACGGCCAGCCCGGCCCGTGCAGCGCCTCAGGGCACGAGCGGGCCGCTATGATCGCTGCCGGCACGGCCGCTTTGCGGCCAAGCCCGGCCGCGCGCAGGCACCCCGGTCTGACATGCTTCATCGCCACCTCAACCACCAGCGCTATACCCTTGCGGCGATCGACGATGTGATCGTGCGCGGGCGCTGGCAGGATTGGGCCGAACTGCGCCAGGCCATCCTGACCGACCGCGCGCTGCTGGACAAAGTCGAGCGGGTCTGCCGCCCCTATGCTGCCGACCCTTACGCCCAACGGCACCGCTTCTGGCTGAACTATGTCGAAAGCCACCGCACCGCTGCCTGACTGGGAACTCGTCCTGTCAGCCGCCGCGCGGCTGCAGCGCATCTTGCCGGATGCCGTGCTGGTGGGCGGAACGGCCGCGGCGATCCATGCCCGGCATCGCCACTCGCATGATGCCGACCATGTCTTGACGGACTTGCGCGCACGCTTCGACGACGTCCTGGCCCAGCTCGAATCGGTGGCCGGCTGGCGAACCGCCCGCGTGCAGCGTCCGGTGCAGATCCTGGGCAGTCTCGACGGCATCGAGACCGGCATTCGCCAGCTCATCCGGGACGAGCCGCTGGAAACGACGGTGCTCGACTACCATGACCAGAAGATTGTCATTCCGACCGACGCCGAAATTCTTCGTATCAAGGGCGTTCTGATCGTCAGGCGCAACGCCACGCGGGATTACATCGATTTTGTCGCGCTGGCCGACCACATGGGCGATGAACGCGTGGCTGGTGCACTGCAATCTTTCGATCGGCTTTACCGGCAGGCCAGCGGAGAATCGCCGCTGCAGCAGTTGCAGGTGCAACTCGCCAGCGCCCTGCCTTACGACCTGGAAGAAACCGAACTCAGCGAGTACAGGGATCTTGATCCGCGCTGGCACGATTGGACGACGGTCAAGGCCGCCGGCGCCCGGCTGGCCACTGTCATTTTCGATCGGGTATGCGCCAGCGGGGATGGGCCCTGGCGCTGAGCGTGCCCGCCGGCCGGCGCGAGGCCTGCCGTTGCCACTCTTCTCCCTTCACGTTCGCCAATGCTCGCCCTCCTGATCAACCTCGACCGCTCGCCCGAGCGCCTGGCGCATTTCGCCGCGCAGGCGCAGCGCTGCGGCCTCGCGTTCGAGCGGCTGCCGGCGGTCGACGGCCGCGCGCTGGGCGCGGCCGAGCAGCAGGCCGCGGTGGCGGCGCGGTTCGAGTTCCAGCCGCTCAACGCCGGCGAGATCGGCCTGTTCATGAGCCACCGCCGCGCCTGGCAGCGCATCGTCGACAGCCAGCAGGCCTACGGCGCGGTGTTCGAGGACGACGCCGCGCTCGCGCTGGCCCTGCCGCAGGCGCTGGCCGCGCTCGAGCGGCTGGCGCCGGCGGGCGATGTCTTCAAGCTCGAGACCACCGGCCGCGCCGTGGTGCTCGACGCTGCCGCGCAGGCGCTGGGCGACTGCGGCTGCAGCCTGCAGCGCCTGCGCAGTTGGCACGGCGGCACGGCGGCGTACGTGGTGTCGCGCGCGGGCGCGCAGCGCCTGCTGGCCGCCACCGCCCCGCTGGCCGACCCGGTCGACCAGGTCATGTTCAACCCCTTGTCGCACGTGTGTGCCGCGCTGGCGGTCTGGCAGGTGGTGCCGGCGCTGGCGATGCAGATGAACCGCCTCGAGCGCGTGGGCGAGGGCAGCGCCTTTGCCACCACCATCGGGCGCCAGCAAAGCGGCGGCCGGCTGCTGCGCCACGGCCTGTGGATCGACCTGCGCCGCGCCTGGCTGCGCTGGCGCGAACGCCGCCGCCGCCTGCGCCTGGCCCGCACGCCGGGCTGCCACCTGCAGCGGGTGCCGCTGCAGCGGCCGCTGGCCTGAGGGCTTGAGCGGGCCGGCGCGGTGCGTGGTCTGCGCCGCTCGCGGTCACCTCGGCGGCCAGACGGTCGTGTCGTGGTCGGGGTGCTGGTGCGAGACCAGGCTGGCGAGGAACGGTGCGGCGGCGCTGTCGTCGAGCGACTGGCGCATGGGCAGGGCCGGGATCGTGTCGACGTAAGGGAGCTTGCCTTCGCTGCCGAACTGGATCACCGGCGCAATCCTCCCCGGCTGGTCGAACGCCGCGATCGCCAGCGCGATGCCGTCAGGGACTTCATAGGTGAGGGGCGTGCCGCAGGCTTCGCAGAAGCCGCGGCGGACGACATTCGACGAGGCGTAGCGTTTCGGCTGCCCGCGCGTCCAGGTCAGCGTCGTGCCCGTGGTGTTGACGAGCGGCGCGTAGAAGTTGCCGAAGGCTTTCTGGCACATGCGGCAGTGGCAGACGGAGGCGTCGCGCAGCTCGCCTTCGACGCGAAAGCGGACAGCCCCGCACTGGCAACCACCGGTGTAGACCGTGTTCGTCATGGCGCTCTCTTGCTGGCCCTTGCGGCGGCTGATGATGGGAAAGCGTGCCGGCCGCTGTACAGCCTGTCGGCCCGCACATCACGATTATCCGCACCGACCCCGCCGAGGCAGAGCCTGGGCGGGATGCTCAACCAGGTGCGGCGCCGCAGCGACGGCATCGTCATCAGCAGAGACGGCAAGCCGGTGGCGGCGCTGGTCGATGCCGAGCTGTTTGCCCGTATCCGGCGGATGCGGGAGCGGTTCGACGCCCTCACGGCGCGGGTCGCCGAGTCGTACGCCGAGGTGCCGGCGGATGTGGGGCTGGCATGTTGCGCTCGCCGAGCATCGCGCGGGCATGTTCCGAGAGTTGGTAGTCGATCATGCGCAGGCGTGAGCCTACTCCAGCGCCTGCGCGTTGACCATGCCGGCGTAGAGGCCGCCGCGGGCGAGCAGTTCGTCGTGGTGGCCCTGCTCGACGACGCGGCCGCCGGCGAGGGGCGTAGATGCGGTCGGCGTTGTGCATGCCCTACACCTACAAGGGCGCAACGACCACGATGCCGGCCGTGACGGTCTGACGCAACGGCGCAGGACCAGGCCTTCGACGCGGCCCTTCTCGCTCGTGCACGACCGCCCCCCGCTGGCCGACCCGGTCGACCAGGTCATGTAGGTGGTGCCGCGTGCCCGGATGCGGGGCGCAGGCCCCCTGCTTGCCGGCGCCTTCAGGTCAGCAGCGTCACCGGCGGCGACAGCGCCAGACGCTCGGCCCGTCTGGCCAGTCGGCGGTCGAAGGTCGCGAAGCCCGACGCGCGCGAGCTGCGCGCCAGATGCAGTGCGTCGGCGAAGTCGACCCCCTTGTCGAAGGCATCGATCGCCGCCCACACGGCGTCGCGATCTTCGAGCACGATGTGCGGGATGCTCGCCAGCGCCCGCAACACGCGGGCGACGTCCTTCGGCGGCAGCTCGTAGAAGCCGCGCAGGACCCACTCCAGCTCGAGCAGCACCGTCACCGCGACGAACGAGCGCTCGGCGAGGGCGGCAGCCGCGGCGGGCCGCTGGCTGGCGGCCTGCGCATCGTCGGCGTCGTCGACGAAGAAGCGCGCCAGAACGTTGGTATCGAGGGACCTCATGGCCGGCCGGGCCGCCGCCGGGCCACCAGCGATGCCGGGTCGAAGTCCGCGAGCCGGCGCGGGACGCCGCGCACTGGCGCCTTGACCATCCCCGCCAGATCGCTGACCGCTGCAGTCGCGACCGACCGCACCACGCGCAGCTTGAGTCCGTCGGGTTCCTCGATGGCTTCGAGCCTGGCCCCGGCGCCCATGCCCAGCCGGCGCCGCAAGGCCGCGGGCAGCACGATCTGGCCTTTCGAGGAGACGAGCAGCGTCGACATGGCGGCTCCGGATGCTGTGGTCTGTCGGGGCGAAAGTTTACATGGTAAGCCAGGAGGCCAAATCCGGCCGCCAGCCGGGCGCCGGGCCCCGCCTGGCCGGGTGGGCGGCGCTGTGCCAGGCTGGCAGCCGATGTTTTGCCGCGCTGCTCGCGGCGCCTGCGCAGTGACCGTCGCGCTTTGGTTCGATAATGATCGAGTCGGTCATTTCGGACGGTGGTGGTGACCATGATCACCGAAGTCAGTGCTGTCGAGTTCCGCCAGAACCTGGGCGAGATGCTCAACCAGGTGCAGCGCCGCAGCGACGGCATCGTCATCAGCAGAGACGGCAAGCCAGTGGCGGCGCTGGTTGATGCCGAGCTGTTCGCCCGTATCCGGCGGATGCGGGAGCGGTTCGACGCCCTCACGGCGCGGGTCGCCGACGCCGAGTCGTACGCCGAGGTGCCGGCGGATGTGGGGCTGGCCGAGATCGACGCTGCGGTAGCTGCCGAGCGCGGCAAGCGCTGATGCCGGGCTTGCGCGTCGTGCTCGACACCCATGTGCTGGTGTCGGGTCTGGCCTATCCGGGCAGTGCGCCTGGGCGCATCGTCACGGCGTGGCGACGTCTACCTGAAGCTGACGGTCATCGACGACGTACTGATCGTGTCCTTCAAGGAGCTATGACCATGAAATGCCCATGCTGCGGCGCGGCGGAACTGATCCACGACACGCGCGACATGCCCTACACCTACAAGGGCGAAACGACCACGATGCCGGCCGTGACGGGCGACTTTTGCCCGGCGTGCGGCGAGGTGCTGCTCGACCGCGAGCACGGGGATCGCTACAGCGAACTGCTGGGGCAATTTCAGCGGCAGGTGAATGCAGCCTACGTCGATCCGAGCTACATCCTGCATGTTCGGCGCAAGCTGGACCTCGACCAGCGTGACGCGGCGGAACTCTTCGTCGGTGGCGTCAATGCCTTCTCGCGCTACGAGAACGGCAAGACCAAGCCGCCGTTGGCGCTGGTCAAGCTGCTCAAGCTGCTGGATCGTCACCCCGACCTGCTCAGCGAGATCAGAACGGTCTGACGCAACGGCGCAGGACCAGGCCTTCGACGCGGCCCTTCTCGCTCGTGCACGACCGCCCCGCTGGCCGACCCGGTCGACCAGGTCATGTTCAACCCCTTGTCGCAGGTGTGTGCCGCGCTGGCGGTCTGGCAGGTGGTGCCGGCGCTGGCGATGCAGATGAACCGCCTCGAGCGCGTGGGCGAGGGCAGCGCCTTTGCCACCACCATCGAGCGCCAGCACAGCCGCGGCCGGCTGCTGCGCCACGGCCTGTGGCTCGACCTGCGCCGCGCCTGGCTGCGCCGGCGCGAACGCCGCCGCCTGCGCCTGGCCCGCACGCCGGGCTGCCACCTGCAGCGGGTGCCGCTGCAGCGCCCGCTGGCCAACGGGTGAGCGGCCCGGCACGCCGCAAATGAGCGCGCCCCGGCGCGTGGGTCACGCGCCCTGACTCCAGCGTTCGATCGGCTCAAGGCCGCGCCGGACCACGCCTTTGCGGCGCCGCAGGCGGCTCGCCGGCCCTTGTCCGCAGCGGAGGTGATCGAGCGCAACGCTGCGGCAAGCGCCCAGTCCGCTGCGGGCGCCCGGGCGATTTCCGCCGTCAGCATCCAGGCGGCGTCCTGGCGCCTGGATGAGATTTACCGCTACGCGCGCCGGGGGCGGCCGCATGAAGGCGGATCTGCACCGCCGCCAACAAGCGCGCCCGCGCGGCGCAGGCCGGTGGCGGTTTGCAGCACCGCGGCAAGGCTGAGGGAGCACTTCATGCCGGCCCCTTATTGCACTGCCAAGACAGAAATATGCCCGTCGCCGCTGGCTGCCTGCCGTGGCCGGATGATGATTTCCACGTCTTGGTTCAAGGCGGTCAGGAATACCAGCAAGCGTTCGACCGAGAACTGGTCGAGCCGGTAGTTCTTCAGAGCCGAGACCTTCGGCTGCGGAATGTGCAGCAACTCGGCAGCTTCGCGCTGCTTCAGCTTGCGCCCCTTCAGCAGGTTGTTGACCGCCAGCGCCAGGCGCGTCTTGGTCTGGCGGTCAGCGGCGTCCGGATAGCCGAGGTCGGCGAACACGTTGGTTGTCCCACGGGTGATCGCGATATCGTGCTTCGTGCTCATGGTGCCCCCTTGCTCTCGTAGTCCTGTTGCGCGCGTTTCAAGCGTTGCGCAATCAACTTCACGTCATCCTGCGGCGTCTTGATGCCTGCCTTCGACTTCTTCTGGAAGGCGTGCAGGACGTAGACCACACCCGCGAAGCGCACCGTGTAGACCGCCCGGTAGGTGTCGCCCCGTTGATCCTCAACGATTTCGAGGACGCCGGGGCCTTCGCCCTTCCAGGGCTTGGCGCGCGGATGCTTGGCGCCCAGTTGCGCCAGACCGAGCGCGTAGCCCATCTCCGATTGAACCGCTGCCGGAAAGTCCAGGTAGTCCTTCTTCGCCGATCCGACCCAATGCAGGGGCTTTTCACGCGGTATGCCGTGCAGTGGCTCAGTCACGCCGACGAATATACCAAGTCAGAAATAAATTGGCAAGACCAATCCTGGGCGTCCCTGCTTGCGCGCCACCACAACCAGCAGGCCGGGTGTTGCGCGCTGCGCGCGCCGAGCCCCCAAGGCGCTGTCGCTTCGCGACGGGGTCTGGGCCTGCCGGTAACGCCCCCTGACGCGAACAGCCGCAGTCAGCGGCACCGGCCGCACCTGCCAGGAGCAACAGGTCGTGCGGGCTACCGCATCACCTGTCCGTTGACCAAGGCTCCCGGCCCCACGGCTGCGCCTTCAGCGGCTTGACCGTGGCGTCCATGCCCGGCACCCATCGCCGATCCAGCGCCTTGCGCACGCCGGCCATCAGCATGGCGGTCGTCGTCATTCCATCGCCTGGGCTGTCACCATGCCGGCGTAGAGGCCGCCGCGCTCCATCAGTTCCTTGTGGGTGCCGGCTTCGACCACCCGGCCGCCCGAGAGCACGCAGATGCAGTCGGCGTTGTGCACGGTGCTCAGGCGGTGGGCGATGAGGATCAGCGTCTTGCGGCCATGCCACTGCTCGATGGCCTGCTGCACGGCGCGCTCGCTCTCGGTGTCGAGCGCCGAGGTGGCTTCGTCGAAGACCCAGACCTTGGCGTTCTTGTAGAGCGCGCGGGCGATCGCCAGGCGCTGGCGCTGGCCGCCCGAGAGCTTGCTGCCGTTGGTGCCGACGGTGTACTCGAGCCCCTCGGGCTGGGCCTGCACGAAGTCCCAGAGGTTGGCTGCGCGCAGCGCGGCTTCGAGCCGGGCGTCGTCGCGCGGCTGGGCGTAGGCGACGTTGTCGGCGAGCGGGCCGTCGAACAGCACGATGTCCTGCGAGACGACCGCAAACTGCCGGCGCAGCGAGGACTTGGTCAGCTCGGCGATGTCGACGCCGTCGAGCCGGATGCTGCCGGCAACCGGGCTGACGAAGCCGAGCATGGTGTTGATGGCGGTGGTCTTGCCCGAGCCCGAGGGGCCGACCAGCGCGATGGTGCTGCCGGCGGCGATGTCGAGGTCGAGCCCGGCCAGCGCCGGCTGCTCGCTGCCGGGGTAGACCACGCGCACGCCCTCGAAGCGGACTTCGCCGCGGGTCTGCGCGGGGTCGAGCACGCGGCTGCCGTGGTCGGGCTCGGGCGGGGTGTCCATCAGCGCGAAGGTGGCCTGCGCGCCGATCACGCCGGTGACGATGGGCATGGTCACGTCGGTGAGGTGGCGCATCGGCGTGATGGTCATCAGCAGCGCGGTGATGAAGGCGACGAACTCGCCGACCGAGGCGCCGCCGCGGTGGGCGTCGAGCAGCGCCAGGGTCAGGATCAGCGCGATGCCCAGGCTGGCGACGATCTGCGTCAGCGGCGTCATGGTGGCCGCGGCGGCGACGCTCTTGAGCGTCTTGCGGCGCAGTTCGAGGGCGACTTTCTCGAAGCGCTGCCGCTCGAAGTCGCCGGCGTCGAAGGTGCGCACCACGCGCCAGCCGCGGGTGGCGTCGTCGACGATGCCCACCAGCTTGACCTGGGTCTCGTAGAACTCGCCGCCGACCTTCATCACCCGCTTGCGCACGTAGTTGACGACCAGCGCCAGCAGCGGGACGGTCAGCAGCGAGATCAGCGTGAGCTGCCAGTTCAGCCAGAACAGGTAGCCCAGCAGCGCGACCAGGGTGGTGCCGTCGCGCAGGATGGTGGTCAGCGCGCTGGCCAGCGAGTTGGTGGCGTTGTGCGGGTCGAGGATGGTGCGGGTGGCCGCCACCCCGGGGCTGAGCTGGGTGTAGAGGGTGGCCTCGGCGCGCATGAGCGCGCCCATCAGGTCGGCGCGCATGCCCAGCACGGCCCTGGTCGAGGTCCAGCTCATCATGTAGGTGCCGCCGAACGACAGCGCGCCGCGCACCGTGAACAGCCCGATGACGACCAGCGGCACCAGCCACACCGGAAAGCCGATGTCGGCCCGGAAGCCGTTGTCGAGCAGGGTCTTGAACAGCGCGGGCACCAGCGGCAGCATGGCCGCGGCCAGGAAGAAGCACACGACGCCGGCGACCAGCCCGCGCAGGTGCGGGCGCACGTAGGTGAACAGCCGGCGCAGCGTCGCCTTGACGTCGCCGACGGGGGGGAGGACGGGGCGGTCCGACATGGGGCGGGGTGGCGGGGCCGCGGGTGGCCGCGGGCCGCGGGGCTCAGGCGAGGGCGGGCAGGCCCGGGCTCAGGCCGCGCGCGGGGGGGTGCTGCCGCCGTCGTCGGCGGCGGTGGCGGGCGGGGTGCCGGCGTCGGTGTCGGCCTCGGGGGCGGCCGGCTCGGCGTCGTGCCCGGTCGCGCCACCGGTGGCCTTGCGGGCGCGCTTCTCGGCGTCCTTCTCTTCCTTCTTCTTCTTCTTGGCGAGTTCGCGTTGCCGCTTCTCGAACGAATAATTGGGCTTGGGCATGCAGCGAACCTTCCTCGGCGGGCGGTGACGGGCGGGCGGGCGGTTGCCGCCGGCCCGTATTGTGACTTGCCGGCGGGCCGGGGCCGGGCGCGGCGCGCTCAGCCGATGCGCCCGAGCAGCAGGTACTCCATCAGCGCCTTCTGCACGTGCAGGCGGTTCTCGGCCTCGTCCCAGACGACCGACTGCGGGCCGTCGATGACCTCGGCGGTGACTTCCTCGCCGCGGTGCGCGGGCAGGCAGTGCATGAACAGCGCGTCGGGCTGGGCCAGCGCCATCAGCGCGGCGTCGACGCGCCAGTGGGCGAAGGCCGCGCGCCGGGCTTCGCTCTCGGCCTCGTAGCCCATGCTGGTCCAGACGTCGGTGGTGACCAGGTGCGCGCCGCGGCAGGCCGCGGCCGGGTCGGCGCAGACGCGCAGGCACTCGCTGCTGGCGATGCCGGCGGCCTGCAGGTCGACCTCGTAGCCCGGCGGCGTGCTCAGGTGCAGCGTGAAGCCGAGGATCTCGGCGGCCTGCAGCCAGGTGCGCGCCATGTTGTTGCCGTCGCCGACCCAGGCCACGACCTTGCCGGCGATCGAGCCGCGGTGCTCGATGTAGGTGTAGATGTCGGCCAGGATCTGGCAGGGGTGGAATTCGTTGGTCAGGCCGTTGATGACCGGCACCCGCGAGTGCGCGGCGAAGCGCTCGAGCTTGGTCTGCTCGTAGGTGCGGATCATGACCAGGTCGACCATGCGGCTGATGACGCGCGCGCTGTCCTCGACCGGCTCGGCGCGGCCGAGCTGGCTGTCGCCGGTGGTCAGGTGCACCACCGAGCCGCCCATCTGGTACATGCCGGCCTCGAAGCTCACGCGGGTGCGGGTGCTGGCCTTCTCGAAGATCATCGCCAGCGTACGGTCGGCCAGCGGCTGGTAGCGCTCGTAGTTCTTGAAGCGGGTCTTGATCAGCCGCGTGCGCTCGAACAGGTAGTCGTACTCCTGGGCGCGCAGGTCCTTGAACTGCAGGTAGTGCTTCATCAGCGTCGGCCCGGGCTTCATGGCGTGGTCGAGGCCAGGAAGGCGCGCACCAGCGGCGCGAGGATCGCGACGATGCGCGCGGCCTCGGCCGCGGACAGGATCAGCGGCGGCACCAGGCGGATCACGCGCTCGGCGGTGATGCTCACCAGCAGGCCGGCGTCGAGGCTCTGCTGCAGCAGCGCGCCGCAGGGGCGGTCGAGCTCGATGCCGAGCATCAGGCCCTGGCCGCGGATCTCGACGACGCCGGGCAGGGCCGAGAGCTCGCGCTCGAGCGCACTGCGCAGCGCCGCGCCGACCTGCGCGGCGTTGGCCAGCAGGGCCTCGTCCTCGACGATGCGCAGGGTCTCGAGCCCGGCGCGCATGGCCAGCGGGTTGCCGCCGAAGGTGGTGCCGTGGTTGCCCGGCTGCAGCACCTGCGCCGCGCGCGGGCCGCAGACCACCGCGCCCACCGGCACGCCCGAGCCCAGGCCCTTGGCCAGCGGCATGACGTCGGGCACGACGCCGGCCCACTGGTGCGCAAACCACTTGCCGGTGCGGCCGATGCCGCACTGCACCTCGTCGAGCATCAGCAGCCAGTCGTGGCGGTCGCACAGCGCGCGCGCGCCGCGCAGGTAGTCGGCGCGCGCCGGGTGGATGCCGCCTTCGCCCTGGATCGTCTCGAGGAAGACGGCGACCACGCTGGGGCGCTCGCGCGCGACCTGCTCGAGCGCGCCCAGGTCGTTGAGCGGTACGCGCACGAAGCCCTCGACCAGCGGGCCGAAGCCGGCCTGCACCTTGGGGTTGCCGGTGGCCGACAGGGTGGCCAGCGAGCGGCCGTGGAAGGCCTGCTCGCAGACCACGATCTCGGGGCGCTCGATGCCGCGGTCGTGGCCGAACTTGCGCGCGATCTTCAGCGCCGCTTCGTTGGCCTCGAGGCCGCTGTTGCAGAAGAAGGCGTTGCTCAGCCCGCAGAGGGCGACGAGCCGCTCGGCGAGCTCTTCCTGCAGCGGGATGCGGTAGTAGTTGGAGGTGTGGATCAGGCGCGCGACCTGGTCCTGCAGCGCGGCGACCAGCCGCGGGTGCGCGTGGCCCAGCGTGTTGACGGCGATGCCGGCGAGCGCGTCGAGGTATTCGCGGCCTTCGCTGTCCCAGACGCGGCAGCCGCGGCCGTGCGTGAAGGCCACCGCCAGCCGGCCATAGGTGTTCATCAGCGGCGGCAGGGCCAGCGTGGGGTCGGGGGCATTCATCGGCCTGGGCTCCGGCAGAAAAACGAACAGGCCGCGTGCGCCGACGGGGCTGCCCCGGCGGCGCATGCCGGCCCGTGTGAATTCTAGGTCAGCGCCGTCAGGCTGGAGCCATCGTCGGCGGCGACACTGCGCGTGCACAATCGCGCCGGCCACGCCCGGCCACCACGGCCTGTCCACCGCCCGCTGCCCGCCCGAACGCCCGATGCTCGCCGCACCCGCCCGCCCCCTGCAGCTCGTGATCCGCGGCCTGACGCGTGGCGGCGGCGTCTTCAGGCCCAGCGACTGGGCCGAGCGGCTGTGCGGGGTGATGTCGAGCTACCGCCCGGGCGGCAGCGCGGGCGCCGGGGCGCACATCGGCTACTCGCCGCTGTGCGTGCCGCGCGTGATCGACGGCGTGAAGTGCGTGATCGTCAGCAGCGAGCTGCGCGACATCGAGCCGATGGCCTGGGATTTCGTCGTCGGCTTTGCCCGCGACAACGACTTGCAGACCGTCGAGCAGACGCTGTCGGGGCCGGCCGGCGCTTGATGGCCGGCGGGTGCTTCAGGCCGCGGCCGTGGCCAGCGCCTTGACCTTGGCGGCCAGGCGGCTCTTGTGGCGCGCGGCCTTGTTCTTGTGGAAGATGCCCTTGTCGGCCACCGAGTCGATGACCTTCTGCGCGTGGCGCAGCAGCTCGGCGGCCTTGGTCGCGTCGCCGCCGGCGGCAACCTTCTGGACTTCCTGGACTTGCTTCTGCACGTTCTTGACCACGGTGCGGAAGTGCGAGCGCAGCGCCGTGTTGGCGGCGTTGAGCTTGACGTCCTGGCGCGCGCGCTTGCGCCCCGAGGCGATGCGTACGGTCTTCTTCTTGGCGCGAGACGAAGTGGCCATGAGGCGTGGGGCAAAGCTGTAAAGCCGAAAATTCTAGCATGGCCGGAGGCTGCGGCCGAGGGCGCCGGGGTGGCTGCCTATAATCCGCCGCGCCCGCCCTTGGTGCGTGGCTGCCTGCCGCGCCGCCGACTCCCCTCCGCGCCGCTGCCGCCAGCCACCGTGCCGTCTGCGGTGCCGGTGTGCTGCGGCGGCGCGTCGCCATGAACCTGCTCAAGGCCGCCTCCACCGTCTCGCTGCTGACCCTGCTCTCGCGCATCACCGGGCTGGTGCGCGAGCAGATGATCGCCGCGACCTTCGGCGTCGGCGCGACGACCGACGCGTTCTACGTCGCCTTCCGCATCCCGAACCTGCTGCGCCGGCTGTTTGCCGAGGGCGCTTTCGCGCAGGCCTTCGTGCCGATCCTGGCCGCGGCGCGCGAGCGCGACGGCGACGCGGCGCTGCGCGCGCTGGTCGACGCGGTGGCCACCGTGCTGCTGTGGGCGCTGCTGGTCACCACCGTGGTCGGCGTGGTCGGCGCGCCGCTGCTGGTCTTCGCGATGGCCTCGGGCCTGGAGCGCTTCGACGACGCGGTCGTGATGACGCGCATCATGTTCCCGTACATCGCCTGCATGTCGCTGGTCGCGCTGGCTGCGGGCATCCTCAACACTTGGCGGCATTTCGCGGTGCCGGCGGCGACGCCGGTGCTGCTCAACCTGGCGATGATCGCCGCGGCCTGGCTGCTCGCGCCGGCCTTTGCCGGCTGGGGCCTGGAGCCGATCCACGCGCTGGCCGTCGGCGTGATGGTCGGTGGCGTGCTGCAGTTGCTGGTGCAGTGGCCGGCGCTGCGGCGCATCGGCGTGCTGCCGCGCTTCGGGCTGAGCCCGCAGCGGCTGCGCGCGTCGTGGCAGCACCCCGGGCTGCGGCGCACGCTGCGCCTGATGGCGCCGGCGGTGCTGGGCGTGTCGGTGGCCCAGGTGTCGCTGCTGATCAATACCCAGATCGCCTCGCACGTGGGCGTCGGCGCGGTGTCGTGGCTGACTTTTGCCGACCGCCTGATGGAGTTCCCGACCGCGCTGCTGGGCGTGGCGCTGGGCGTGGTGCTGCTGCCGCAGATGGCCGCGGCGCAGGCCCGCGACGACCAGGCCCGCTACGGCGAACTGCTCGACTGGGGCCTGCGGCTGGTTGTGCTGCTGGCGCTGCCCAGCGCGGCGGCGCTGCTGATCTTCCCGCAGGCGCTGGTGGCGGTGCTCTACCACTACGGGCAGTTCACCGCGCACGACGTCGAGCAGACGGTATGGGCGCTGCGCGGCTACGGCGTGGGCCTGCTCGGGCTGATCGCGGTCAAGGTGCTGGCGCCGGCGTACTACGCGCGGCAGGACATCCGCACGCCGGTCAAGATCGCCATCGTCGTGCTGGTGGCCACGCAGGCGATGAACGTGCTGTTCGTGCCCTGGTTCGGGCATGCCGGGCTGGCGCTGTCGATCGGGCTGGGCGCGCTGGTCAACGCGGCCTGGCTGTACGTCGGGCTGCGCCACGGCGGGCACTACCGGCCGCTGGCCGGCTGGGCGCTGTTCCTCGTGCGGGTGGTGGTGGCCACCGCGCTGCTCGCGGCAGCGCTGGCCTGGGCCGCGCAGGCCTTCGACTGGATCGCGCTGCGCGCCGAGCCCTTCGAGCGCGCCGGCCTGCTGCTGGCGGTGCTGGCCGCCAGCGCGGCGCTGTACTTCGCCGCCCTGGCGGCCACCGGCCTGCGGCTGAGCACGCTGCTGCGCGGCGGCTGAGGGGCGGGCCGGGGCTGCCACGACCGCCCGCAGGCGACCTCTACAATCCAGGCGCCTTGTTCCAGCCGATGACCCTGAGCCCTCCCTTACGCCTGACCCTGACCTGGATCGCGCTGGCCTTCGGCGGCGCTGCCCTGCTGTGGGTGCTGGGGCCGGTGCTCACGCCCTTCGTCATCGCCGCGGTGCTGGCCTACGTGCTGCATCCGCTGGTCGAGGCGCTGGTCCAGCGGCGGCTGCCGCGCGTGCTGGCGGTGCTGCTGGTCGTGGTGCTGGCGCTGCTGGCGGTGCTGGCGATGCTGCTGCTGCTGGTGCCGGTCATCGCGCGCGAGCTGCCGCTGCTGCGCGACCAGATCCCGCTGCTGGCCGGGCGCGTCAACGACCATGTCATGCCCTGGCTGGCGCAGTTCGGCGTCGAGCTGCGCATCGATACCGCCGGCCTGCGCGAGCTGCTGGCGCGGCTGTTCGAGGGCCGGCCGCAGGACTGGGCGGCGACGCTGCTGGAGTCGGTGCGCATCGGCGGCAGCTTCCTGCTGACGCTGGTCGGCTACGCGGTGCTGGTCCCGGTGGTGCTGTTCCTCCTGCTGATGGACTGGCTGCAACTGGTCGCGCGGCTGCAAGCGCTGGTCCCGCCGCGGCTGCGCGAGCGCGTCGTCGGCTTCCTCGACGAATGCGACGGCGTGCTCGGCCAGTATCTGCGCGGCCAGATGCTGGTCATGCTGAGCCTGGCGGTGTTCTACACCGTCGCGCTGGCGCTGGCCGGCTTCGACCTCGCGCTGCCGCTGGGCGTCTTCACCGGGCTGGCGGTGCTGATCCCGTTCATCGGCTTCGGCCTGAGCCTGCTGCTGGCGCTGCTGGCGGCGCTGCTCGAATTCGGCAACTGGTACGGCGTGATCGTGGTGCTGGCGATCTACGGCTTCGGCCAGCTGCTCGAGAGCTTCGTGCTGACGCCCTATCTGGTGGGCGAGCGCATCGGCATGAACCCGCTGGCGGTGATCTTCGTGCTGCTGGCCTTCGGCCACCTGTTCGGCTTCATCGGCGTGCTGGTCGCGCTGCCGGTGGGCGCGGTGGCGGTGGTCGCGCTGCGGCGGCTGCGCGCCTTGTACGTCACGAGCCGGCTGTATGCAGGCTGAGTTTGCCGCGATGAGGCAGATCCCGCTGCCGCTGGGCGCCGCCGCCGCCGCCGGCTTCGACGACTTCCTGCCCGGGCGCAACGCGGCGGCGCTGGCCCACCTGCGCGCGCTGGCTGCGGCCAGCGCGGCGCCGACCCCGCTCTACCTCTGGGGGCCAGCGGGCAGCGGCAAGACGCACCTGCTGCGCGCGCTGGCCGCAGCGCGCGCCGACGGCGGGCGCGGCGCGCCGCCGGCCTGGTTCGATGCCGACGCGCCGCTGCCCTGGGACGCCGGCAGTGCGCCGGCGCTGGTCGTCGTCGACGGCGTCGACGGCCTCGACGCGGCGCGCCAGCACGCCGCGTTCGCGCTCTACGTCGAGGCCGCCGGCGCCGGCTGGCCGCTGGTCTGCGCCGGGCGGCTGCCGCCGGTCGACCTGCCGCTGCGCGACGACCTGCGCACGCGCCTGGGCGGCGGGCTGGTCTTTGCGCTGCAGGCGCTGACCGACGCCGAGCTCGGCGCCGCGCTGCGCGCCCAGGCCCGCGGGCGCGGGCTCGACCTCGCCGACGAGGTCGTCGACTTCCTGCTCACCCGCCATGCCCGCGACATGAAGCACCTGATGACCCTGCTGGAGCGGCTCGACGACCAGGCCTGGATCGACAAGCGCGCGCGCATCACGCTGCCGCTGCTGCGCCGCGCGCTGGCTGCGGCTGCCGGGCCCGGGAGCGCGGCATGAGGCTCGCGCTGTTCGACCTCGACGGCACGCTGCTGCCGGGCGACTCCGACCATGCATTCGGCGAGTTCATGGTCGCGCTGGGCTGGGCCGACGGCGAGGCCTGGCGCGAGCGCAACGACGCCTTCTATGCCGACTACCAGGCCGGCCGGCTCGACCTCGACGCGTATGTCGAGTTCACCACCGCCGCCTGGCGCGGGCGCGACCCGGCGCAGGTGCTGGCCGTGCGCGAGCGCTACCTGCGCGAGGTCATCACGCCGCAGTTGCGCGCGCCGGCCTTCGAGCTGGTGCGCCGCCACCGCGACGCCGGCGACCTGCTGGCCATCGTCACCGCGACCAACGAGTTCGTCACCGCGCCGATCGCCGCGGCCTTCGGCGTCGAGCACCTGATCGCCGTGCAGCTCGAGCGCGACGCGCACGGCCGCCTCAGCGGCCGGGTCCAGGGCGTGCCCTCGTTTCGCGAGGGCAAGGTGCAGCGCGTGCACGACTGGCTCGCCGGCCTGGGCCGGCGCTGGGCCGACTTCGAGCGCGTGAGCTTCTACAGCGATTCGACCAACGACCTGCCGCTGCTCGAGCTCGCGAGCGACCCGGTGGCCACCAACCCGACGCCCGCCCTCGCTGCCATCGCGCAGGAGCGGGGCTGGCGCATGCTCAGACTGTTCGAATGATCAAGCGATTCATCACCAAGCTGCTCGGCAAGGAGCAGGAGCCGGCCGCCCCGCTGCTGCCGCCGGCGCCGGCGGTCGAGGCCATTCCGCTGGGCCGGCGCGTCGAGGTCGCAGCGGCCGAGCACGGCATCGACCCGGCGCTGGTCGACGAGCGCGCGCTCAAGGTCGTGCGCACGCTGCAGGAGGCCGGCCACGAGGCCTACATCGTCGGCGGCGCGGTGCGCGACCTGCTGCTGGGCCTGCGCCCGAAGGACTTCGACGTCGCCACCGACGCGACCCCCGAGCAGGTCAAGGCGCTGTTCCGGCGCGCCTTCGTCATCGGGCGGCGCTTCCGGATCGTGCACGTGGTCTACGGCCGCGGGCGCGACCACGAGGTCATCGAGGTCTCGACCTTCCGGGCCTACTTCGATGCGGCCGCGGCCGAGGCCGTCGAGGGCAACGAGAAGACCTCGAGGGCGGCGCTGGCCGACAAGTCGCACGCCGTCGACGCCAGCGGCCGCGTGCTGCGCGACAACGTCTGGGGGCCGCAGGTCGAGGACGCGGCGCGGCGCGACTTCAGCGTCAACGCGATGTACTACGACCCGACCACGCGCACCGTCGTCGACTACCACGGCGGCCTGGCCGACGTGCGCGCGCGCGTGCTGCGCATGATCGGCGAGCCGCTGCAGCGCTACCGCGAGGACCCGGTGCGCGCGGTGCGCGTCGTGCGCTTCGTGGCCAAGCTCGGCTTCGACATCGACGAGCGCACGCGCGCGCCGATCGCCCAGGTGCTGCCGCTGCTGGCCAACGTGCCGGCGTCGCGGCTGTTCGACGAGATGGTCAAGCTGCTGCAGACCGGGCACGCCAGCCGCAGCGTCGAGGCGCTGCGCCGCCACGGGCTGATCCCCGGCGTCTTCCCGATCCTCGATGCGGCCCTGCTCGACGCCAGCAACGAGCGGCGTCAGGCCTTCGTGCGCCGCGCCTTCGACGACACCGACACCCGCGTCGCCGAGGGCCGCGCGGTGGTGCCGAGCTTCCTGCTGGCCTGCCTGCTCTGGCACGACGTGCAGACGCGCTGGGCCGCGCTGCGCGCCGCCGGCGAGCACCCGGTGCCGGCGCTGCAGCAGGCCATCGACGCGGTGTTCGATGCGCGCATCGGCGACATCTCCGGGCGCGGCAAGCTCGCCGCCGACATGCGCGAGATCTGGCTGATGCAGCCGCGCTTCGAGCGCCGCGTCGGCAATACGCCGGCGGCGCTGGTCGAGCAGCCGCGTTTTCGCGCCGGCTACGACTTCCTGCGGCTGCGCGCCGACGTCGGCGAGGTCGACCCCGACCTTGCCGACTGGTGGGAAGACTACGCGCTGGGCACGCCCGAGGAGCGCGAGGCGCTGCTGGCCGCCGTGCGCGAGGCGCAGCGGCGGGCACGCTCGCGCGCGCCGGCGCCACCGGCGGGCGCGGTGCGGCGGGCCGAAGCGGGCGCGGCCGAGGCCGCAGCCACCGAGCCTGCGCCCGAAGACAGCGCAGCCGAGCCGGCCGACGACGCGCCCAAGCGCCGCCGCCGCCGCCGGCGCAAGCCCGCGGGCGGCGGCGGCGCAGAACCGGCAGGCGAGCCCGGCGCGGCATGACGCCGGCGCAGCGCGCGGCCATCGGGCTGGGCGCCAACCTCGGCGATGCGCGCGCGGCGCTGCACTCGGCGGCGCAGGCCCTGGCCGCGCTGCCGTCGACGCACCGCCTGACCCTGTCGCCGCTCTACCGCAGCGCACCGCTCGACGCCGACGGCCCGGACTACCTCAACGCGGTCGCCGTCGTCGAGACCACGCTGGCGCCGGCCGCGCTGCTGGCCGCGCTGCAGGCCCTCGAGCAGCAGCATGGCCGCACGCGGCCGTACCGCCACGCGCCGCGCCACCTGGACCTGGACCTGCTGCTGTACGCAGACCTCGTCGTCGACACGCCGGCGCTGCGCCTGCCGCACCCGCGCATGCACCAGCGCGCCTTCGTGCTGCTGCCGCTGCTCGAGGTCTGGCCCGACGCCGTCGTGCCGGGGCAGGGCGCCGCGCTGGCCCTGCGCGCCGGCGTGGCCGGGCAGCGCATCGAGCGGCTGGTGGATTGATTCAGCCGCGCTGCGCCGCGCGCTCGCGCTCGAGCTGCCACTCGAACAGCCGCTGGCCGCCGTAGGCGATCGTGCTGGTCAGCGCGGCGGCGCCGAGCATGACCGCGACGATGACGCCGATCACCGGGCCCCAGCGCGTGTCGTGCACCGGCTGCCCGGGGTCGAAGCGCGCGCTCCAGGTCTCGTCGGGGGTCAGGCCGTAGGCGATGGCGTGGCCCATCGCGACGACCAGCATGAGACCCAGCAGCGGCATCAGGACCCAGGCCAGGCGGTCGTCGTGGCCGAGTTCGAGCATGCGCTGCACGCCCCAGACGCCGAGCAGGGTCGGCAGCGGGTAGAGCCAGCCGGCGGGGTCGCGCAGGCCATGCAGGTAGAAGCGGTGCAGGCCGAGCACGCCGCCGACGACGGCGATCCAGGTGGCCAGCGTCTTCGAGCGGGGGTGGGTGGCGGTGGTCATCGGGTGAAGCAGGGGGCGGGCCGGGGCGCCGCCATGGGCCGGGCGCTGCGCGCGCCAGCCGGCAGGGGCGGCGCTGCGGTGCAAGTCTATAATGCCCGGTTTCGGTGGCGGCTTTCGGGGTGACCTGGGGGCGGTCCACGTCACGGTCCAGGCCACGGTCCACGGCAGGTGGGTGGCGCCGGGCCCCAAACCCCGAGGTTTCAGTTCATGGTCGTCATCCGACTCGCCCGCGGCGGCGCCAAGAAGCGCCCGTTCTTCAACATCGTCGTCACCGACTCGCGCTCGCGCCGCGACGGCCGCTTCATCGAGCGCGTGGGTTTCTACAACCCGGTGGCCGCGGGGGCCGAGCAGGGCCTGCGCGTCGCGATGGACCGCATCACGTACTGGAGCGGCGTCGGTGCGCAACTGTCGCCGACCGTCGCGCGCCTGGTCGAGCAGGCCAAGGCCGCGGCCTGAGTCCCCTGGTGCGGCGTCGCCTGGCGCGTGCCTGGCCCCTGCATGGGTCTGGCCGGCCGCAGGCCCCAGGATGCACCAGTGATCGCCGCCGCTGACCCCGCCGCCCCGCCCGCCGCCGACGCGGCGCTGCCGCCCGATGCGGTCGAGGTCGGCCGCATCGCCGGCGCCTGGGGCGTGCAGGGGGCGCTGCGCGTGCAACCGCACGCCGGCGCGCCGCTGGCGCTGCTGGCAACGCGGCGCTGGTTCGTGCAGCCGCCCGCACCCGCGCCGCTGCGCCCGGCCGCCGCGGCACTGCCGCCCTGGCTCGACGTCGTCGCCGTGCGCGCGCAGGGCGAGGGCCTGGTCGCCAGCGCCCGCGGCCTGGCCGACCGCGACGCTGCCGAGGCGCTGCGCGGGGCGCGCCTGTTCGTCTCGCGGGCGAGCTTTCCGCCGACCGCACCCGGCGAGTACTACTGGGTCGACCTGATCGGCTGTCGCGTCGTCAACCGCGAGGGCGTCGAGCTCGGCGTCGTCGCCGGCCTGATCGACGTCGGCCCGCACGCGGTGCTGCAGTTGCAGGCCGCTGACGCGGCCGAGCGGCTGATCCCCTTCGTGGCGGCCTACCTCGACGAGGTCGACACCGCCGCGCGCCGCATCCGTGTGGACTGGTCGGCCGACGACTGACGTGGCAGCGCCGCCCCGATGCGCTTCGACGTCCTGACGCTGTTTCCCGAGCTGTTCGGCGCGCACCTGCAAGCCGGCGTGACGCGGCGCGCGTTCGCGCCCGGCGGCGGCGTGCAGGTGCAACTGTGGCCGCTGCGCGAGTACGGCGAAGGCGGCTACCGCCGCGTCGACGACCGGCCCTGCGGCGGCGGCCCCGGCATGGTGATGTGCGCCCAGCCGCTGCTGCGCGCGCTGGCCGCGGTGCGCGCTGCGCGCACCGAAGCGCCACCGGCACCGGTGCTGTACTTCTCGCCCGGCGGGCGCCGGCTCGACCAGGCGCTGGTGCGCGAGCTGGCCGCCGGCGCCGGCGCGGTGTTGCTGTGCGGGCGCTACGAGGGCCTCGACCAGCGCGTGATCGACACCGAGGTCGACCTCGAGCTCAGCCTGGGCGACTACGTGCTCTCGGGCGGCGAGTTGCCGGCGCTGGTGCTGCTCGACGCCGTCGCACGGCTGCGCCCCGGCGTGCTCGGCGACGAGCGCTCGCCGCTCGACGAGAGCTTTGCCGCCGGCGACGGCCTGCTCGAAGGGCCGCACTACGCGCCGCCCGAGCGGCTGGCCACGCGCCTGGGCGAGCGCGCGGTGCCGGCGGTGCTGCTGTCGGGGCACCACGCGCGCATCGCGCGCTGGCGGCGCGAGCGCGCGCTCGAGCGGACCGGGCGCCAGCGCCCGGACCTGCTCGCGCAGGCGCGCGCGGCCGGGCGCCTGAGCGCCGAGGACGAGGGTTTCCTCGCCTCGCTGGGCCTATAATCGCAGGCTTTTCGATCCTCTGCGGCGCCAGAGGCCGAAGCCGGCGGTGCATGCCCCCGGCCTGGCCCACATCCCCAGTCAGCCGCCTGCACGATCGCCCACGGAGTACGCATGGATCTGATCGCGACCCTCGAGCAGGAAGAAATCGCTCGCCTCAACAAGACCCTGCCGGCGTTCGCCCCCGGCGACACGGTCATCGTCAACGTCAACGTCGTCGAGGGCACGCGCAAGCGCGTGCAGGCCTACGAGGGCGTGGTCATCGCCAGGCGCAACCGCGGCCTCAACAGCAGCTTCATCGTGCGCAAGATCTCGAGCGGCGAGGGCGTCGAGCGCACGTTCCAGCTCTACAGCCCGCTGATCGCCGGCGTCGAGGTCAAGCGCCGCGGCGACGTGCGCCGCGCCAAGCTGTACTACCTGCGCGGGCGCAGCGGCAAGTCCGCGCGCATCAAGGAAAAGCTGGCCTGAGGCGCGCTGCCGCGGCCCCGGGCAGCATGGCCGCGCCGCGCATCACCGACCCCGAGTCGGTGCCGGTCGTCGGCACCGACGCCCACCTGCCGGCGATCGCGCCGGCGCTGCTGCGTGCGCCGGCGCTGCGCGCGTGCTTTGCGCGGGCGCCCACCTGGCAGCCCGAGCACGCCGCCGATGCGCGCGACCTGACCACGGGCCCGCAGGCCCCGGCCTCGGTGCTGGTGCCGCTGGTCGAGCGCGCCGGTGCGCTGTCGGTGCTGCTGACGCGGCGCAGCGCGCACCTGCGCGACCACGCCGGGCAGATCAGCTTTCCCGGCGGGCGCCAGGAAGACAGCGACGCCGACGCCGTCGCCGCCGCGCTGCGCGAGGCGCACGAAGAGGTCGGCCTGGCCCCGGCGCGCGTCGAGGTGCTGGGCACGCTGCCGGTCTACACCACGATCACCGCGTACCGCGTGACCCCGGTCGTCGCGCTGCTGCGGCCCGGGTTTGCGCTGGCCCCCGACCCGTTCGAGGTTGCCGAGGTCTTCGAGGTGCCGCTGGCCTACCTGATGACGCCGGCGCACCACCAGCGCCACGAGTTCGAGGCCGCCGGCGTGCGGCGGCAGTTCCTGTCGATGCCGTGGACGGCCGCCGGCGCCGACGGCGCTGCGCGCCGCTATTTCATCTGGGGGGCGACGGCGGCGATGCTGCGCAACCTCTACGGCCTGCTCGCTGCGGCCGAGCGGGGCTGAACGCGGGCCGCGCGCCGCCTCGGCGCTGCGCGCGGCCGGGTCCGTCGGCCAATGGTCGAGCACGGCCCGGGCCACCCGGGCGCCCCGCGACGGGGCGCGGCTATGATCGCGCGCGATGAGTCTGCTGGCCGTCCTGATCGCGCTCGCCTTCGAGCAACTCAAGCCGTTGCCGCGCGACAACCGCGTGCACGACGCGCTGATCCGCTGGGTCGACTGGACCGGCCGCAACTTCGACGCCGGGCGCAGCCACCATGCGGCGCTGGTCTGGGCCATCGCGGTGCTGGTGCCGGTGCTGCTGGCGCTGGGCCTGCACTGGCTGCTGTGGGCCTGGAGCCCGCTGGCCGCGCTGGTCTTCGACGTCGCGGTGCTGTACGTGACGCTGGGCTTTCGCCAGTTCAGTCATTACTTCACCGGCATCCGCGACCACCTCGAGCGCGGCGACGAGGACTCGGCGCGCGCGCTGCTGGCCGAGTGGCGCCACCTCGACGCCAGCGAGCTGCCGCGCAGCGAGCTGCTGCGCCACGTCATCGAGCACGCGCTGCTGGCCGCGCACCGGCATGTCTTCGGTGTCTTCTTCTGGTACGTGCTGCTGTCGTCGCTGGGCTTCGGTGCGGCCGGCGCGGTGCTCTACCGCATGGCCGAGTTTGCCGGCCGCTACTGGGCGTTTCGCAGCCGCACGCTCGAGGTGCCGGTCAACGAGCGGCTGCGCGAGCTGGCGCAGCGCCTGTTCGGCTGGATCGACCATGTGCCGGCGCGGCTGACGGCCTTCGGCTTTGCGGTGGTCGGCAACTTCGAGGAAGCCATCGGCGGCTGGCGGCGCGACGCGATGCTGTGGGCGCGGCACAACGAGGGCATCATCCTGGCCGCGGCGGCCGGCGCGGTCGGCGTGCAGCTTGGCGGCGCGGCCGCGCCGGGCGTCACCCCGGACCGCTCGAAGACCTTCACCCGCGGTGCCGGCGCCGAGGCCGAGGGCGCCAGCGGCTCGACCCCGGGCGTGCCGCCGCAGCTCGGCCACCTGCAGAGCGTGGTCGCACTGGTCTGGCGCTCGGTCGTGCTGTGGCTGCTGCTGCTGGCGCTGCTGACGCTGGCCAACCTGCTGGGCTGACGGCAGCGAGGCCGCGCACCACACCATGACCGCCGTCCTCGACGCCCTCTGGCGCGCCAGCGCCTATTGCCTGCACCCGCTGGTCGTCCTGTGGGCCCTGCTGCCGACCCTGCTGGTGTCGGCGCTGACGCTGGCCCTGGGTTACTTCCACTGGGAGGCTGCGGTCGACCTCGTGCGCGCCACCGTCGAGGGCTGGGCGCTGAGCGCGGCGCTGCTGCTGTGGCTCGAGTCGCTGGGCGCGCAGACGCTGCGCGCGCTGGTCGCGCCGCTGATCGTCGTCGCGCTGGCGGTGCCGGTGATCGTCGTGCTGACCCTGCTGCTGGTGGCGCTGCTGGCGCTGCCGCCGCTGGTGGCGCTGGTCGCGCGGCGGCGCTTTGCGGCGCTCGAGCGCCGGCGCGGCGCCTCGCCGTTCTGGGTCGTGCTGCGTGCGCTGGGGCTGTCGGTGCTGGCGCTGCTGGTGCTGGCGGCCACGGTGCCGCTGTGGCTGATCCCGCCGCTGGCGCTGCTCCTGCCGCCGCTGGTGCTGGCCCTGCTGGCGGTGCAACTGCTGGCCTGGGGCGCGCTGGCCGGCCACGCTTCGGCCGACGAACGCCGCGCGCTGCTGGGCCGGCGGCGGCGGTCGCTGGGATTCATGGGCCTGGTCGTCGCGCTGCTGATCGCCGTGCCCTCGCTGCTGTGGGCGGCCAGTGCGCTGGCGCTGGTCTTCGCGCCGCTGCTCGCGGTCGTCGCGATCGTGCTGTACGCGCTGGTCTTCGTCTTCGCCGGCCTGTGGTTTGCGCACTACCTGCTGGCGGCGCTGCAGGCGCTGCGCGCGGCGCCGGTGCCGGTGCCGGCGGTCGACGGACCCGGCGACACTCCAGGGCCTGCGCCGGCGCCGCCTGCCGCGCTGGCGCCGCCTGCGGCCGACCCGCCACCGCCCACTGCCGACCGGCCGCCACGCCTGACATGACCCCTGCCTTCGGCCTGATCGTCATCGGCGACGAGATCCTCTCGGGCAAGCGCCAGGACAAGCACCTCGGCCGCGTCATCGAGCTGCTCGCCGCGCGCGGGCTGGCGCTGGCCTGGGCCCAGTTCGTCGGCGACGAGCGCCCGCGCATCACTGCCATGCTGCGCGCGGCCTTTGCCAGCGGCGACATCGTCTTCTCCTGCGGCGGCATCGGCGCCACGCCCGACGACCACACCCGCCAGTGCGCGGCCGCCGCGCTGGGTGTGCCGCTCGAGCTGCACCCGCAGGCGCGCGAGCGCATCGTCGGGCGCATGCGCGAGCTGGCCGCCGCGCGCGGCGAGCCCTTCGACGCCGACAGCCCCGACAACGTGCAGCGCCTGCAGATGGGGGTCTTTCCGCGCGGGGCGCAGATCATCGAGAACCCGTACAACCGCATCCCCGGCTTCTCGGTCGGCGACGTGCACTTCATGCCCGGCTTCCCGGTCATGGCCTGGCCGATGATCGAGGGCCTGCTCGACGGCCGCTACGCCGCGCTGCACGGCAGCCAGCGCCAGGCCGAGCGCTCGGTGATCGTGCTCGGTGCGATCGAGGCCGTGCTGACCCCGCTGATGGAGCGCATCGAGCGCGAGCATGCCGCGGTGCGGGTCTTCAGCCTGCCCAGCGTCGACCACCCGCAGTACGGTCGCCATATCGAACTCGGCGTCAAGGGGCCGGCGGCGGCGGTCGAGGCCGCTTACGCCGGCCTGCACGCCGGGCTGCTTGCGCTCGACGCAAAGCTGGGCCCCGAGTTGGTGCGCACCTGATTGGGCATGCTGCACCAATGCGGTGCAGCAACCGCGCCAGCGCCTGAGGCCCGGGGCCCGGCGTATGCCCCGGAAGCGGGCATGCTTTCTGCTAGATTGACTGCGTCGCGGCCGCCGCCGGCCACCAGCGCGGGCGCCGCCCCGCGGTTTCCCCAACCCGTTCCACCCCCAGACCTGGAGAGTTTCCGATGACCAAGAGCGTCGCCGACGTGATGAAGATGGTGAAGGACAACGAAGTCAAGTTCGTCGACTTCCGCTTCACCGACACCCGCGGCAAGGAGCAACATGTGTCGGTGCCGGTGTCGGCGTTCGGCGCCGACAAGTTCAGCGACGGCCATGCCTTCGACGGCTCGTCGATCGCCGGCTGGAAGGGCATCGAGGCCTCGGACATGCTGCTGATGCCCGACCCCAACACGGCCAACATCGACCCGTTCTACGAAGAGCCGACGCTGATCCTGACCTGCGACGTCATCGAGCCCGGCGACGGCAAGCCCTACGAGCGCGACCCGCGCTCGCTGGCCAAGCGCGCCGAGGCCTACATGAAGGCCTCGGGCCTGGGCGATGCGGCGTACTTCGGCCCCGAGCCCGAATTCTTCATCTTCGACAGCATCCGCTGGAACGTCGACATGTCGGGCTGCTTCGTCAAGATCGAGTCCGAGGAAGCGGCCTGGAACACCGGCAAGGAGTACGAGGGCGGCAACCGCGGCTACCGCCCGACGGTCAAGGGCGGCTACTTCCCGGTGCCGCCGGTCGACAGCGGCCAGGACCTGCGCTCGGAGATGTGCCTGCTGCTCGAGCAGATGGGCATCCCGGTCGAGGTCCACCACCACGAGGTGGCCAACGCCGGCCAGATGGAGATCGGCACCAAGTTCAGCACGCTGGTGCAGCGCGCCGACTGGCTGCAACTGCAGAAGTACATCATCCACAACGTCGCGCATGCCTACGGCAAGACGGCGACCTTCATGCCCAAGCCGATCGTCGGCGACAACGGCAGCGGCATGCACGTGCACCAGAGCGTCTGGAAGGACGGCAAGAACCTGTTCGCCGGCGACGGCTACGCCGGCCTGAGCGAGTTTGCGCTGTACTACATCGGCGGCATCATCAAGCACGCACGCGCGCTCAACGCGATCACCAACCCCGGCACCAACAGCTACAAGCGGCTGGTGCCCGGCTTCGAGGCGCCGGTCAAGCTGGCGTACTCGGCCAAGAACCGCTCGGCGTCGATCCGCATCCCCTACGTCGCCAACCCCAAGGGCCGGCGCATCGAGGCGCGCTTCCCCGACCCCACCGCCAACCCCTACCTGGCCTTCAGCGCGCTGCTGATGGCCGGCCTCGACGGCGTCGAGAACAAGATCCACCCCGGCGAGGCGGCCAGCAAGGACCTCTACCATCTGCCGCCCGAGGAGGACGCCAAGATCCCGACCGTCTGCCACAGCCTCGACCAGGCGCTCGACTACCTCGACCGGGACCGCGCCTTCCTGACCAAGGGCGGCGTGTTCACCGATGCCTACCTCGACGCCTACATCGAGCTCAAGATGCAGGAAGTCACGCGCTTTCGCATGACCACCCACCCGGTCGAGTTCGACATGTACTACAGCCTCTGAACCTGGCTGCGCTGCAAGGATCGGGGACGGCTGCGGCCGTCCCTTTTTTTCGCCGGCTTTGCCGCTCAGTTCGGCGAACCGCCGGCGCCTGGCTCGGTCACAATCGACGAGCCGGCCTGCCGGTCGGCGCTGGAGTAACTGACATGCAGCCCTTGGGACGAACGGCGGGCATCGGCGCGCTGGTGGCCGCCGCGGCGCTGGCCGCGCCCGCGCTGGCTTCGGGTGTCGTCTACCGCTGCCCCGGGCCGCCGGTGCTCTACACCGACCAGCTCTCGGCGGCCGAGGCGCAGGCGCGCGGCTGCCGCACGATCGACGGCGCGCCGGTCACGGTGCTGCACGCCGCACCGCGCCCGCGTCCGCCGACCCCGGCGGCCGCCGCCCCCGGCGCTGCGCCGCAGGCCGCGGCCAGGCCCGGCGCGGCCGTGCCGCCGACGGCCGCGGCCAGGCCCGAAGGCAGCCGCATCGACGCCGGCGAGCAACGCCGGCGCGACGTCGAGCGCCGCGCGATCCTCGAAGCCGAACTGCGCCGCGAGGAGCAGCGCCTGGCCGAGCTGCGCCTGGAGTTCAACGACGGCCAGCCCGAGCGCCGCGGCGACGAACGCAACTACGCCCGCTACCTCGAGCGGGTGGCCAACCTGCGCGCGGCGATCGAGCGCTCCGAGAGCGACATCACGGCGCTGCGGCGCGAGATCGACCGCCTGCCCAACTAGCGCAGCGGCCGTGCCGAAGTCGCCGTCCGCGGTGGGCAACGCGGCCTACGCCGCGCTGGATCTGCTCGCGACGATGGTCGCGATCGTGACGCCCGACGGCCGCTGCCTGTTCGTCAACGCGATGTTCGAGGCCCAGGTCGGGCATTCGCGGCGCGCGATCGTCGGCCAGTCGATCCTCGACCTGGTCGCCGACGCGCAGCCGCTGCGCGACGCGCTGGCGGCCGTCGCGCGCAACGCCTACGCCAGCGGCCGCTTCGACGCCGCGCTGCGCCGGCCCGCCGGTGCGCATGCCGAGCCGCTGCCGGTGCATGTCATCGTCAGCCAGACCGAGGAGCGCGAGCGCATCGTCGTCGAGTTGATCGAGATCGAGCAGCAGGCCCGCCTCGACCGCGAGGAGCGCACGCTCGACCAGGCGGCGGCGACCAAGGAGCTGATCCGCAACCTCGCGCACGAGATCAAGAACCCGCTGGGCGGCATCCGCGGCGCGGCGCAACTGCTGCAGATGGAGCTTGGCGGCCGCGGCGAGCTCACCGACTACGCCCAGGTCATCGTGCGCGAGGCCGACCGCCTGCAGTTGCTGGTCGACCGGCTGCTCGCCCCGCACCGGCGGGCGCAGGTCGTCGGCGACGTCAACATCCACGAGGTCTGCGAGCGCGTGCGTGCGCTGGTGCTGGCCGAGTTTCCCGCCGGGCTCGCGATCGAGCGCGACTACGACGTCTCGATCCCCGAGTTCCGCGGCGACCGCGAGCAACTGATCCAGGCCGTGCTCAACATCGTGCTCAACGCCGCGCAGGCGCTCGAGGGCCGGCGCGCCGCCGGCGATGCGCGCATCGGCCTGCGCACCCGCGCGGTACGCCAGGTCACGATCGGCAAGACGCGCTGGCGGCTGGCACTGGAATTGCATGTCGAGGACAACGGTCCGGGCGTCCCCGAGCCGATCCGCGATCGCATCTTCTACCCGCTGGTGTCGGGGCGCGAGGGCGGCTCGGGTCTGGGGCTGCCGCTGGCGCAGACCTTCGTGCAGCAGCACCAGGGTGCGATCGACTGCGACAGTCACCCGGGCCGCACGGTGTTCAGGATCACGATACCCCTGCCGTAGCCGGCTTGCAGCAGCGCATGAAACCGATCTGGATCGTCGACGACGACCCCTCGATACGCTTCGTCCTCGAGCGCGCGCTGGCCCGCGAGCAGCTCGAGGCGCGCGCGTTCACGAACCCGCGCGAGGTGCTGGCCGCGCTCGAGGCCGAGCAGCCGCAGGTGCTGGTGTCGGACATCCGCATGCCCGGCGGCAGCGGCATCGAGCTGCTGGCCGCGGTCAAGGCGCGCTGCCCGGCGCTGCCGGTGATCATCATGACCGCCTACTCGGACCTCGACAGCGCGGTCACCGCGTTCCAGGGCGGGGCCTTCGAATACCTGCCCAAGCCCTTCGACGTGACCCGCGCGGTCGAGCTGATCCGCCGCGCCGTCGACGAGAGCCTGCGCGAGGCGGTGCAGGCCGAGCGCGCCGCCGAGATGCCCGAGATGCTCGGCCAGGCCGGCGCGATGCAGGACGTCTTTCGCGCCATCGGCCGGCTCAGCCAGAGCCACGTCACGGTCCTGATCACCGGCGAGAGCGGCTCGGGCAAGGAGCTGGTCGCGCGCGCGCTGCACAAGCACAGCCCGCGCGGCGACCTCGGCAGCAAGGGCCCCTTCGTCGCGATCAACACTGCGGCGATCCCGCGCGACCTGCTCGAGAGCGAGCTGTTCGGCCACGAGCGCGGCGCCTTCACCGGCGCGCAGACGCTGCGCCGCGGCCGTTTCGAGCAGGCCGACGGCGGCACGCTGTTCCTCGACGAGATCGGCGACATGCCGCTCGAGCTGCAGACGCGGCTGCTGCGCGTGCTCTCCGACGGCCAGTTCTACCGCGTCGGCGGCCACCAGCCGCTCAAGGCCAACGTGCGCGTGATCGCCGCGACGCACCAGAACCTCGAGCAGCGCGTGCGCGAAGGCGCGTTCCGCGAGGACCTGTTCCACCGCCTCAACGTCATCCGGCTGCGCCTGCCGCCGCTGCGCGAGCGGCGCGAGGACATCCCCGTGCTCGCCCGCTTCTTCCTCGGCCGCAGCGCGCGCGAGCTCGGCGTCGAGGCCAAGCGGCTGAGCGAGGCGGCGCTGGCGCGGCTGGCGGCGTTCGACTTTCCCGGCAACGTGCGGCAGCTCGAGAACGTCTGCCATTGGCTGACGGTGATGGCGCCGGCGCAGGTCGTCGAGCCCAAGGACCTGCCGCCCGAGCTGCTCGGCGGCGTGGTCACGGCCGCGCCGGCGCCGGCACCGGCGGCTGCGGGGGGGGCGGCAGCGCCCGGCGAGGCCGCTGCGCCGGCGGCCGCGGTCGAGCGCGCGCCCGACGCGGGCCTGGGCTGGCTCGCCGGCCTCGAACGCGAGGCCCACGTGCGGCTGCAGGCCGGCGCGCCCGAGGTCTGGGACGCGCTGACGCGCGAGTTCGAGGCCGCGCTGATCCGCACCGCGCTCGAGCTCACGCGCGGCCGCCGCATCGAGGCCGCGCAGAAGCTCGGCATCGGCCGCAACACGATCACCCGCAAGATCCAGGAGCTCGGCCTCGACGACGAGGCTGGCAACGGCCGCTGACGCTGCCGCGGCTTGCGCCTCAGGCCTGCAGCTCGACGACCACCGGCGCGTGGTCACTGGGCCGCTCGGCCTTGCGCGGCAGCTTGTCGATCGTGCAGCCGCGCACGCGCGGCACCAGCGCGGCACTGACCAGCACATGGTCGATGCGCAGGCCCTGGTTGCGGCGGAAGGCGAGGTTGCGGTAGTCCCACCACGACCAGGTCCGCGGCGGCTGCTCGAACAGCCGGAAGGCGTCGACCAGCCCGAGCCCGAGCAGGTCGCGGAAATGCGCGCGTTCCTCGTCGGTGCAATGGATCTGCCCGGCCCAGGCGAGCGGGTCGTGCACGTCGCGGTCCTCGGGGGCGATGTTGAAGTCGCCCAGCAGCAGCAGTTGCGGGTGCGCGGCCAGCTCGGCGCGCAGCCAGTCGCGCAGCGCGGCGAGCCAGCGCAGCTTGTAGTCGAACTTGTCGCTGCCCGGGGCCTGGCCGTTGGGGAAGTACGCGCCGACCAGCCGCAGCCCGGCGACCGTGGCGGCGAGCACGCGCGCCTGCTCGTCGGCAAAGCCGGGGATGTTGCGCACGACCTCGCCGGCCTCGCCGAGTGCGGCGCGCGTCAGCAGCGCGACGCCGTTGTAGGTGCGCTGGCCGAACCACTGCGCACGGTAGCCTGCGGCCTCGACGTCGGCGGCGGGAAACCGGTCGTCGGTCAGCTTGGTTTCCTGCAGCGCGACGGCGTCGATGGCGTTGGTGCGCAGCCAGTCCAGCAGTTGCGGCAGCCGCACGGCCAGCGAGTTGACGTTCCAGGTGGCGAGTTTCATCGGCGGCGGTCGGGCGGATTTCGGCAAGGCGGCGGGCGCCGATGCTACCGTGGGGCCCGCCGTGGCGTCGCCGATAGGCGGCAGCGGCTTTGGTCCATAGAATCTGACGGTTTGCTTGCTGCCTGCGCTCGACGTCTCCCGGCCCCGGCTCCGACCGCAGCCGGCCCCCCACCTTCACGGCACGCCCCGATGAGGCCGTTCAACGTCGATTCGACCGCTCCTGCCACCAGCACCGAGCCGGGCCACGAGCCCGGAGTGGCCGCCGGTGGCGGCGTGGGTGCGCGCAGGCTGCACCCGCTGGTGCGCATCGACTATCCGGTGCGGGTCGTCGGCTACCTGTTCTGCGGGCTGATCCTGCTGGCAGCGCTGCTCGAGCGGCCGCAGCCGCCCTGGGTCTGGGCCGCGCTGGTCGTCTGGATGCTGGCCTGGCCGCACCTGGTCTACCAACTGGCCCTGCGCATGGCCGACACCAAGCGCGCCGAGCAGCGCAACCTCGCGCTGGACTCGCTGGCGCTGGGCTTCTGGTCGGCCGCCGTGAGTTTCTACCCGGCGGTCGTGATCGTGCTGTTCGTCGCGATCAACACGGCCAACCTCAGCACCGGCGGCGTCGCCGGTGCCGTTCGCGGCGCGCTGATGTTTGCCGCCGGTGCGCTGCTCGGCGGCTGGGTCTTCGGCTTCGAGGTCGATCTGGACCTGTCGGTCTGGGCCAGCGTAGTCAGTGCCGTGGGGCTGCTGACCTTCACCGCCTTGCTCGGCATCCAGTCCAACGCCGGCGTGCGGCGCATGATCGCCGCCCGCCGCGAACTCGAAAGCCGCCACCGCACCATCGAGCGCCAGAGCGTCGAGCTGGAAGCCGCGTGGAAGACGGCCAACCAGGAGCGCATGGCGGCCGAGCAGGCCCGCCAGCTCGCCGAGGACGCCAACCAGACCAAGAGCAGCTTCCTGGCCAACATGAGCCACGAGCTGCGCACGCCGCTCAACGCGATCATCGGCTACAGCGAGATCCTCGAGGAGGAGCTTGGCGAGGGCGGCCCGGGCGCCGACGCCGCGCTGCTGCGCGACGTGGCCCGGATCAAGGGCGCCGGCAAGCACCTGCTGGGCCTGATCAACGACGTGCTGGACCTCTCGAAGATCGAGTCCGGCAAGGTCGAGCTGCACCACGAGCCGGTCGACGTGCGCCAGCTCGTCGAGCAGGTCTGCTCGACGCTGCAGCCCTTGCTCGAGGCCAACCGCAACCGCCTGCACGTGGCGATCGACGCGGGCGTCGGCCTCGTCGAGACCGACGCCACCCGCATGCGCCAGGTGCTGCTCAACCTGCTGTCCAACGCGGCCAAGTTCACCCACGAGGGCGACATCTGGCTGGACCTGCACTGCGCGCTCGACGCTGCCGGGGTCGAGCACCTGCATGTCGACGTGCGCGACAGCGGCATCGGCATGACGCAGGCGCAGCTTGCGCGGCTGTTCCAGCCCTTCGTGCAGGCCGACTCGACGACCACCCGCAAGTACGGCGGCACGGGGCTGGGCCTGGTCATCAGCCGGCGGCTGTGCCGGCTGATGGGCGGCGACGTCAGCGCCAGCAGCAGCCCGGGGCAGGGCAGTTGCTTCACGGCGACCTTCGCCACCCGCAAGCCGACGCCGGCGGCCGCTGGCGGGCCCGCGTCGGCGTCGGCGGCGCAAGCGGTGGCGGCCACGGCGGTGGCGGCCGACGCCGGGGTCGATTCCGAGGCCGACGCGCGCATCCGCGCCGTGATCGAGGCCGCGCCGGTCTTCCTCGTGCTGTGGCGCGTCGCCGACGACACCGTGCTGCTGGTCAGCCCGTTGTGCGAGCGCCTGTTCGGCTACCGCGCCGACGAGCTGGTCGGCCAGTCGATGCAGAAGCTCTACGGCGCGCACAGCGTCGACGGCGCGGCGCTGAGCCAGGCGCTGGCCCGCGACGGCGCGGTCGGCAGCCACGAGGTGCGCTTCCTGCGCGCCGACGGCGCCGAGTTTCTCGGCCGCGTCTCGGCGCGGCCGCTGCAGTATGGCGGGCGCAGCTGCCTGATCGCCGGTGTTGCCGACGTCAGCGACCTCGACGAGGCGCGCCGCGCGACCGAGGCCTCGAGCGTGGCCAAGTCGCGCTTCCTGCGCAGCCTGAGCTACTCGATGCGCACGCACCTGACCGACATCATCGGCTACGCCGACCTGCTCGCCGAGGCGCAGGCCAACGGCGCGCGGCCGGCCAGGCCGGTCGACGAGGCGCGGCGCATCCGCGAGTCGGGCACGCGCCTGCTGGGCATGCTCGACGCCGTGCTCGACTATTCGCAACTCGACATCGGCGAGCTCGACCTGGTCTGCGCGCCGGTGCAGCTCGCGCCGCTGATCGACGAGGTGCGGCTGGTCAGCGAGCCGCTGGTCGAGCGCCATGGCAACTGGCTCAGCGTTGCCGAGGTGCTGCCCGACCTGTGGGTCAGCGCCGACCGCCACCGCCTGAAGCAGGCGCTGCTGCAGCTCGTCAGCAACGCGGCCAAGTTCAGCGGGCGCGAGGAAGTCGCGCTGCAGGTGCGGGTGGTCGACGGCGACCGCGTCGACTTGCAGGTGCGCGACCGCGGCGTCGGCATGACGCCGCAGGCCCTGCAGCGCGCGCTCGCGCCGTTTGCCAGCGCGACCGACGACGGGCTGCCGCCGGCCGGCGGCAGCGGGCTCGGGCTGGCGCTGTGCCGCCGCCTGTGCGAGCGCATGGGCGGCGAGTTTCTGGCCGAGTCGACCCCCGGGCGCGGCTCGCGTTTCACGCTGCGGCTGGCGCTGGCGCAAGCCGCCCCGGCTGCTTCGGACACCGCAGCCGCCACCTGAAGGGAAGGGCCACGCCGATGCCACACCTGCTGCTGGTCGAGGACAACGAGCTCAACCGCGACATGCTCTCGCGCCGCCTCGAACGCAAGGGTCACCGCGTCAGCGTGGCCATCGACGGCCTGCAGGGGGTGGCGCTGGCGCACTCCGCGCGCCCGGACCTGATCCTGATGGACCTGAGCCTGCCCGGGATCGACGGCTGGGAGGCGACCCGCCGGATCAAGGCCGATGCCACGACGCGCGCGATACCGGTGATCGCGCTGACCGCACACGCGATGTCCGGCGATCGCGAGCGGGCCCTCGACGCCGGTTGCGACGACTTCGACACCAAGCCGGTCGATCTGCCACGGCTGCTGGCCAAGATCGAGGCCCGGCTGGCCGACGGCCATGCGCAGGCTGCGCAGACAGCCGGTCCCGCGCCGCTGCGGGTCGAGCGCACGCTGCAGGCCCGGCTCGAGCGGCTGCCGCTGGTCCATGAGCTGGTCGACGAATTCACCGGTCAGGCCGGGCTCGCGCCGGCGCTCGCCCACGACCTGCGGCTGGTCGTCGAGGAGGCTTGCGTCAACGTCATGCGCCATGCCTATGCCGGCGGGCCGCCGGGCGACCTCGGCCTGGCCCTCGAGCTCGATACCGCGGCCCGGCCGGTGGCGCTGCGCATCACCGTGCGCGACCAGGGCCAGCCCTTCGACCCGTTGAGCGTGCCGGTCCCCGACATCACCGCCCCGGCCGAGCAGCGCGCGGTGGGCGGGCTGGGCGTGCTGCTGATGCGCCGCCTGACCGACCGCCAGGACCACCGCCATGACCCGGCCAGCGGCAACGTCCTCACCCTGGTGAAGTTCCTGCACGACCCGCCCGCGCCACGCGGCCGGGCCGACCCGACCCCACCCCCGCCCTCAGGAGAGCGCACTTGAACATCACCGCCACCCCGCAGGGGCCGGTCACCGTCGTTGCCATCGACGGCAGCGTCGACAGCCTCAACGCCGAGCAGCTCACGCAGGCCTTGACCGAGCACCTGGCGGCAGGCTGCCGGCAGCTCGTCGTCGACCTCGCCGCCGTGCCCTACACCAGCACGGCCGGGCTGCGTGCGCTGCTCGCTGCGGTCAAGGACAGCCGCCGCCTCGGCGGTGACCTGCGGCTGGCTGCCGCGCAGGCCAGCGTCGAGCGTGTGCTGTCGCTGTCGGGCTTCACCGGCATCATCAAGACCTACCGCGGGGTGACCGAGGCGGTTGCCAGCTTCGCGCCGGGCGGCTGAAGCGCAGCGCAGCGATGGACATGCAAGCCAGTACTCCCGCCCCAGCCGTCTCGCTGGTCATCGGCTCGGGCAGCGTCAAGTGCGCTGCGGCGATCGGCGTCGTCAAGGCGTTGAGCGCAGCCGGCATCGGCATCGAGCGCGTCGTCGGCTGCAGCGCCGGGGCGATCTTCGGCGCGGTCGTCGCGCTGGGCTACAGCGCCGACGAAGCGGCCAGCGCCGCGGCCCGCCTGTGGACGCGCGAGCTCACCGGCCGGCGCGACACGCTGGGCCTGCTGCGCGTGCTGCTGCCGCGGCTGCTGCGCTTCGATGCGGCCAGCTTCGGGCTGCGCGACGACACGCGCATCCGCGCCAGCCTGCGCGAGTTCTTCGGCGAGCGCTGCATCGAGGACACGCCGATCCCGCTGCACATCACCGCCACCGATTTCGCCAATGGCGAGCTGGTCGAACTCGACCGCGGCTCGATCGCGCAGGCGATCCGCGCCAGCCTGTCGCTGCCGTTTGCCTTTCGCCCGGTGTCGCTCGATGGCCGGCTGCTCGTCGACGGCTACCTCGCCGACCCGCTGCCGGTCAGCGTCGCGATCAAGCACGGCGCGCGCGTGATCGTCGCGGTCGGCTTCGAGAGTCCGTTCCAGGAGCGGGTCGACAGCGCCGGGCGCTACGCCTTCCAGATCAGCTCGATCGCCTCCAACAACCTGCTGAAGGCGCGCTTCGCGTTCCATGGCATCGCGCACCACGCCGAGCTGATCACGATCATCCCGGAGTTCAGGCAGCGCGTGCGGCTGTTCGACACCGCGCAGATTCCCTACGTCATCGACGAGGGCGAGCGGGCGGCGCTCGAGCAGTTGCCTTACCTGCGCGCGTTGCTGCAGGCCGACGCCGCCGCCGTCGGCGCGGGCGCAGCGTGAGCGAGCCCGCCCACAGCCCGGCGCGGGTGCTGATCGTCGACGACCTCGAGGTCAACCGCGAGCTGCTCGCCCGTCGCGTGAGCCGCCAGGGCCACGAGGTCGGCTACGCGGCCAACGGGCGCGAGGCGCTGGCCGCGCTGCGCGCCACGGCGTGGGACCTGGTGCTGCTCGACATCACGATGCCCGAGCTCGACGGCTACCAGACGCTGCAGGCGATCAAGGCCGACGCGGCGCTGGCCGGGCTGCCGGTGATCATGGTCTCGGCCATCGAGGAGACCGACAGCGTCGTGCGCTGCATCGAGCTCGGCGCCGACGACTACCTGACCAAGCCCTTCAACCCGGTCGTGCTGCGCGCGCGTGTCGAGTCCTCGCTGAACAAGAAGCGCCTGGCCGACCAGCGCCAGGCCACGCTGCGCGCGCTGGCGCGCGAGATGGAGATCGGCCAGCGCATCCAGCGCGGCTTCCTGCCCGAGACGCTGCCGCAGTTGGCCGGCTGGCAGCTCGCTGCGCACTGCGTGCCGGCGCGGCATGTCGGCGGCGACTTCTACGACGCGCTGCAGCTCGGCGACGGCCGCGTGGCGCTGGCCATCGCCGACGTCTGCGACAAGGGCGTCGGCGCGGCGCTGTACATGGCGCTGTTTCGCAGCCTGCTGCGCGCGAGCCTGCTGCACGCGCCGGCCGGCGATGCGGCCGAATGGATGCTCGCGCGCGCCGTCTCGTTCACCAACGACTACATCGCCGACGAGCACGGCCGCGACCACATGTTCGCCTCGCTGTTCATCGGCGTGCTCGACCCCGGCAGCGGCCGCCTGCACTACGTCAACGCCGGCCACGAGGCCCCGGTCGTGTGGCGCCACGACGGCGCCAGCCTGCAGCGTCTGGAGCCGCAGGGCGCCGTGCTGGGCCTGGTGTCCGGCGCCCGCCACCCGGTGTGCGCGGTCGACCTCGACCCCGGCGATTGCCTGCTGGCCTACACCGACGGCGTCACCGAGGCCCAGGGCGACGCCGGGCCGTTCGGCGAGCCGGCGATGCTCGACGTCCTGGCGCAGGGCAGCGACGGGGCGGGGCCGCTGGTCGACGCGCTGGTCGAGCGGCTGGCCGCCCACACCGGGCAGCACCCGGCGCACGACGACATCACCTTGCTTGCCGTGCGGCGTCAGCGCTGACGCCGTGCGCGCGGCCCCGGCGCCATCGCCACGGCGTCGAGCTCGCGCGCAAAACCGGGCGCCGGCGGCTGGGGTGGTGGTGCGCACGGGGTCGGTCGGGTGTCGTCCTGCCGCGGGGCCTGTCGTCACGGCTACACCATCCGCTACGGATTCGACTACGCAAGGCTGTCGGAGGTGCCATGGCTGTGATCAGCCTCAGGCTGCCCGACGACATCGACGAGCGCCTGGCGCGCGAGGCCGGGCAGGCCAAGGCGCCGCGCGCGGAAGTCCTGCGGCGCGCGATCGTCGAGTACCTCGACCGGCGCGAGCGCGAGCGCCTGGTGGCGGCCTGGGTCGCCGAGGCGCGCGCGACCTACGGTGACCTGGCGCTGCGGCGCGAAGCCCTGGCCGTGGCCGACGACTTTGCCGTGGCCGAGGCCGAGGCGCTCGCTACGGCCGAATCTGCGCCACGCCCTCTGCGCCGGCGCCGCCGCGCCGGTCCGCCGCAATGAAGCGCGGCGAAGTCTGGGTGGCCAATCTCAACCCGCCGCGCGGACGGGAGGCGCGGCTGGGCGACGGGCCGCTGACGACCCTGAGCGCGGCCGAGATGGCGAGCGTCGAGCCAGGGCTGCGCCTGGTGTTGGGCATGCCCTGAGCCTGGATCCCCGGCGCGGCGCTCGCGTCGAGCGCGGTGCGCCCGGACTCGAGTCGGGCTTGGTGCGTGCGCCCGCACGTTCTACCGTGGCGAGGCCCGCCGCGCGCGCACCGCCTGCGCCAGCTCGCGCAGCACCGGCTCGGTCTGGGTCCAGCCCAGGCAGGCGTCGGTGATCGACACGCCCCAGCGCAGCGGCTGGCCCGGCACCAGGTCCTGCCGGCCTTCGTGCAGGTGGCTCTCGATCATCACGCCGACGAGGCGCCGCTCGCCGCCGGCGAGCTGGCCGGCGAGGTCGGCGGCGACCTCGGCCTGGCGGCGGTGGTCCTTGCGGCTGTTGCCGTGGCTGCAGTCGACCATCAGCCGCTCGGGCAGGCCGGCCGTGCGCAGCAGCGCGCAGGCGGCCTCGACGTGCCGGGCGTCGTGGTTGGGCTCGCGGCCGCCGCGCAGGATGAGGTGGCAGTCGGGGTTGCCGCGGGTCTCGAAGACCGCGGCCTGGCCCATCTTGGTCATGCCGATGAAGGCGTGCGGCGAGCGCGCAGCGACGATCGCGTCGGCGGCGACCTTGACGCTGCCGTCGGTGCCGTTCTTGAAGCCGACCGGGCAGCTCAGCCCCGAGGCGAGCTGGCGGTGGCTCTGGCTCTCGGTGGTGCGCGCGCCGATCGCACCCCAGCTCACGAGGTCGCTGATGAACTGCGGGCTCAGCAGGTCGAGGAATTCGGTGCCGGCGGGCAGGCCCAGCGCCAGCACCTCGAGCAGCAGGCGGCGTGCGCGCTCGAGGCCGTCGTTGATCGCGAAGCTGCCGTCGAGCTGCGGGTCGTTGATGTAGCCCTTCCAGCCGACGGTCGTGCGCGGCTTCTCGAAGTACACGCGCATGACGACCAGCAGCTCGCCGGCGAGTTCGGCGGCCAGCGCGCGCAGCTTTGCGGCGTAGGCCAGCGCCTGGTCGTGGTCGTGGATCGAGCAGGGGCCGACGACGGCGAGCAGGCGGTCGTCGCGGCCGTCGAGCAGCGCGGCGATCTGCGCGCGCGAGGCCTCGACCAGGGTCAGCGCGGCCGCCGGCACCGGCAGCTTCTCCTGCAGCAGCGCGGGGGTGATCAGCGGGCGCACCGCCTCGATGCGCACGTCGTCGATGCGCGTCGTGTCCTGGGTGCTGCCGGCGGCGATGCGGCGGCTGCCGACTTCGCGGTCGTGGCGGGGGTCGTCGAGGGCGGTCATGGCGGCGGGCGGGCGGGCTGGCGACGTCGATAGTGCACGAAGGCGAAGCGCGTGCCGTCGGCGGCGCGCTGCGGTGCGCGCGCGATTTCGTCGAATTCGGCACGCGGCCACGGCGGGAAGTGGGTGTCGCCTTCGAAGTCGGCGTCGATCTCGGTCAGGTGCAGCTCGTCGGCCAGCGGCAGCGCCAGCGCGTAGAGCTGCGCGCCGCCGATGACGAAGACGCGCGGCACCCCCGCCAGCCGCGCGAGCGCGGCCGGCAGCGAGGCCGCAGCCTCGGCGCCGTCGGCGCGCCACTGCGGGTTGCGCGTGAGCACGAGGTTGCGCCGCCCGGGCAGCGGGCGCCAGCGCGCCGGCAGCGAGTCCCAGGTGCGCCGGCCCATCAGGACCGGCGAGCCCAGCGTCAGCGCGCGAAAGTGCGCGAGATCCTGCGCATCGCGCCAGAGCAGGTCGTTGGCGCGGCCGATCGCGCCGTTGCGCGCGACCGCGGCGACGAGCGCGACGAGGGGGCGGGCGGGGGCGGACGACATCAGGCCCGGCGTGGCAGCAGCGCGCTGGCGATCGCGACGCAGACGAAGACGATCGCGGCGAGGTCGGTCCAGCCGGGGCGTTCGCCGACGATCCAGGTTGCCGACAGCGTGCCGACCACCGGCACCGCCATGATCGAGAACGCGCTGGCCGAGGGCGGCAGCTCGCGCGCGAGCGAGAACCAGATGATCTGCGCGTAGCCGTAGTTGAGCAGCACGCCGTAGACCAGCGAGCCCCACATGGCTGCGCTGAAGCGCCAGTCGGGCGCCGGCTCGAACAGCAGCGCGACGACCCAGAAGAAGACCGCGCCGAGCATCAGCATCCAGACCGCCACCGCCTCGGTCGGCAGCGTGGTGCGGGTGCGGCGCATCAGCACCGTGCCCAGTGCCCAGCAGACGGCGGCGAGCTGCATCCAGACCACGCCCAGCGGGCGCCCGGCCATCGCCGTCAGTTCGTAGGCCGAGAGCAGGCCGACCGCGGTGATCGCCGCGACGATGCTGAGGTAGACCCGCGCGTGCAGCCGCTCGTGGGCGATCAGCGCGGCGATCAGCACCGTCCAGACCGGCATCGTGAAGCCGAGGATCGCGGCGCGCCCCGAGGCCAGCTCGGCCAGGCCGAGGATCGAGAAGAAATGCCAGCCGAGGATGTTGGGCAGCGCCAGCCAGGCCACGCGGCCGGCTTCGTGCCACGGCAGCCGCATGTCGACGCCGCGCCAGACGAAGAAGGCCAGCAGCAGCAGCGCGCCGCCGCTCATCGTCACGGCGCGGAAGTACATCGGCGTGAGCTCGCCGAGGCTGAACTTCATCATCGGCCAGTTGACGCCCCACATCAGCGTCAGCAGCACCAGGGCGCCGATGCGGCGCGGCGTCAGCATGCCCGCGGCCCGCTCAGACCGCCACCGGCGCCTTGATGGCCGGGTGGTGCTGGTAGTCGAGCAGCTCGAAGTCCTCGTAGTCGTAGTCGAAGATCGACGGCGGCTGCCGTCCAAGCCGCAGCAGCGGGTAGGGGTAGGGCGCGCGGGCGAGCTGGGTGCGCACCTGCTCGAGGTGGTTGACGTAGAGGTGGCAGTCGCCGCCGGTCCAGACGAACTCGCCGACGTCGAGCCCGCATTGCTGCGCGAGCAGGTGCGTCAGCAGCGCGTAGCTGGCGATGTTGAACGGCACGCCCAGGAAGATGTCGGCGCTGCGCTGGTAGAGCTGGCAGCTCAGCCGCCGGCGCGCGCCGGGCGTGGCCGCCGGCGCGACCCAGAACTGGAACAGGGCATGGCAGGGCGCGAGCGCCATCTTCGGCAGCTCGGCGACGTTCCACGCACTGACGACGATGCGCCGGCTGTCGGGGTCGCTGCGCAACTGCTGCACGACCTGCGCGATCTGGTCGACCTGGCCGCCGTCGGGGGTCGGCCAACTGCGCCACTGCACGCCGTAGACCGGGCCGAGCTCGCCATCGGGGCGCGCCCACTCGTCCCAGATCGTCACGCCGCGCTCGCGCAGCCAGCGCACGTTGGAGTCGCCGCGCAGGAACCACAGCAGCTCGAGCGCGACGCTCCTGAAGTGCACCTTCTTGGTCGTGACCAGCGGAAAGCCCTCGGCCAGGTCGAAGCGCATCTGGTGGCCGAACACGCTGAGCGTGCCGGTGCCGGTGCGGTCGGACTTGGCCACGCCGCTTGTGTGGACGTGGCGCATGAAGTCCTCGTACTGCGAGCGCGCGGGGCGGGCGGGAAGCTGGGCGCTGGCCGGATGGCCGACAGCCGTGGAAGGCGGATTCACAGGCGGGCGTGGGGGCGGGTTGCGGCGCGACGGCCGATGCCGTCGCGGTCCGCCACTGTACCGGAGCATGCGCGAGCCCGGCGCTCACGAGGCCGATGGCGCACGCCCGGCAGCCAGGCGGCGCGGCGTGACGCTGTCGTCCCGAGCCGCAGCGGGGCCGAAGCTCGCGGACCGCGGGTCATCGGATGTCGTGCGGTTCGGATGATGATCTACGTGCCAGCGGGTCTTCCAGCGCCGCCGCCTTCGTCCGACAATCCGCAGGTGCGGGCATGCCCCGCATCGGGAGACCGCGATGGGCGAGAGCGTGCGCAAGGTCAGCCATTACTCGATGATGGTGCCCGACAAACCGGGCGCCGCGTTCAACTTGATCGCCACCTTCGTCAGCGCCGGCATCAACCTGCTCGCCTGCTCCGGCTCGCAGAAGGGGCGCAGGGCGCAGATCGACCTGGTGCCCGACGACACGCGCAAGTTCGTCGCCGCTGCACGCCGCGCCGGGATCGAGTTCGGCAACCACCGCACCGGCTGGTTGCTCGAGGGCGAGGGTGACCGTCCCGGTGTGCTCGCCGGCAAGCTCGAGGTGCTGGCGGACCAGAACATCAACGTCACGGGCGTGGATGCACTGTCCATCGGCGACCACTGGGGCTGCATCCTGTGGGTCGGCGACGCCGACGTGGTGCGCGCAGGTCGCCTTCTGCGGGCGAGCATCAAGTGAATCCCCGAAGCGAAAGTCATTCGTGGCCACCTCTCCCAGCAGTGTCCGTGTTGCGGTCGTCCAGGCGGGCTCGGTCCCGTTCGATGCCGATGCCTGCGTCGCCAAGGCCGTCGGCCTGATCGGCGAGGCCGCGGCCGCCGGCGCCAGGGTGGTCGTGTTTCCTGATCTGGGGCTTCGGCGACGGCTCCACGCTCACCGCGGTCGACAGCCCGTACGGCCGCATCGGCGCGGTGATCTGCTGGGAGAACTACATGCCAATGCTGCGCATGGCGATGTACGCCAAGGACGTCGCGCTCTACTGCGCCCCCACCGCCGACGACCGCGACACGTGGCTGGCGTCGATGCAGCATGTGGCGCTGGAAGGGCGTTGCTTCGTGCTCACCGCGTGCCAGTTCATCCGAAAGCGCGACTTCCCCTCGACCGTGCGCGTGGCGCTCGGCGATTCGCCCGATGCGGTGCTGATGCGCGGCGGCAGCGCCATCGTGAGCCCGCTCGGCAAGGTGCTCGCCGGCCCGCACTTCGGCGCGGAAACGATCCTCATGGCCGAACTCGACCTCAACGAGATCGGCCGCGGCAAGTTCGACTTCGACGTGGTCGGCCACTACAGCCGGCCCGACGTGTTCCAGCTCAGCGTCAACGAGGCGCCGCAGGCCGCGGTGGTGCGCCCCGCGAAGGGCTGAGCCGCAGTGAACCTGGATCCGGCAGTTGGGTGCGCCCGAGCAGGCCGTGATCGGCTGGGCTGGCAAGGCCGCAGCCTGCCAGGGCAAGCAACACCGCCAGCGCGGCCGAGGGCGACTCGATCGGGTGCGCGGCGCGCTCACCCGCGTGGTGAGTCACGGACGTGGCAAAAGCGCAGGCCTGACAAGACCTTGCATGCGGCGGCAAGCGGTCAACTGCCGGATCCTGGCTGCAACAGGCTACCCCCCCTGAGGCGCAGTGTCGCGCAGGAAGATCTCGACGCGGCGGTTCTGCGCGCGGCCCTCGGCGCGGTCGTTGCTGGCCACCGGCTCGCGCGCGCCGCGGCCGACGGCCTCGATGCGCTCGGCGGCGACGCCGCGGTCGGCGAGGTAGTCGCGCACGCTCTGCGCGCGACGCAGCGACAGCGGGTCGTTGATGGCGTCGGTGCCGGTGCTGTCGGTGTGGCCGACGATGCGCACGCGCATGCCGGGCTGCTGGCCCAGGCCGCTGGCGAAGGCGTCGAGGACCGGGCGCAGCCGCGGCTCGAGCGCGGCGCTGCCGGTGGCGAAGGAGACGTCGGCCGGCACCTCGAGGCGCAACTGGTTGTCGGCGGTGCGGCTGACCTGCACGCCGGTGCCGGCGGTCGCGCGCTCCATCTCGCGGCGCTTGGCCTCCATCTGGCCGGACCAGACGCTGCCGGCGACCGCGCCGATGGCTGCGCCGATCACCGCGCCGCGTCCGGCGTCGCCGCGCGGTGCGCCGATCAGCGCGCCGGCGGCGGCGCCGACCGCGGCGCCGGTGACCGCGCCGCGCTCCTGCTCGCCCATCTGGCCCCACTGCGGCGGGGCCGCGCAGCCGGCGATCAGCGCGCCGGCGGCGACGACTGTGGCCGCGCGGACGAAGGTTCGGGTTGGGTACATCGCATGCCTCTCGCAGGTACCTGGGTGAAAGGCGCCACTGTACCCCCCAGCGCCGTGCGTCCGCCGCGCCGGGGCTTCGGGGCCGGTCAGAGCGGGGGCTCGGCCGCGCGCCAGCAGCGCAGCGCGCGCTGGAAGAACAGGCTGTTGGGCAGTTGCAGGAGGGTCTGGCTGCCGTCGGCGTGGCTCTCCCTGAGCGTGGTGTAGATCAGCGTGATGTCGACGACCTGACCCTTGAAGCCGGGCTGGTGGCCGTTTTCCAGCAGCTCGACCTGGTCGTGCAGCCGAAACAGCCGGGTCGTGAAGATCAGCAGGCTGCAGAAGACGTTGGAGAGCACGCTCCAGGCCGCAAAGAAGGCCACTGCGGCCACCGCGGCAAAGCCGGTGAGGGCCGTCCAGATCACGGTGGCCGAAACGCCGAGCCGATCGAGCACCAGCAGCAGCGCGGCGACCAGGATCACGATGCTGCCGACGCGCAGGAAGGTGAAGGCGAACTCCGGCGGCAGCCCGTGCCGCGCGCCGAGCCGCGTGACCATTTGCCGCAAGACGCTGCGCAGCACCCAGGCACCGAGCAGGACCAGGGCGACCTGGGCGCCGGTGCCGAGGTAGGGCATCCAGGGGTGCAGCCATTCGGGCAGCAGGGCTTGCATGCGGACTCCGTGCGCCCGTACCGGGCGGCGGCATGTTAGCGACCCCTGCGGGCAGGTCGGCGCTGCCGCGACCCTGGCAGACTGCGCCCCATGTCCTGGTTGCCGAACCTCGGCTGGCGCAGCGCGCTGCTGCTGACCGTGATCGCGCTGCTGCTGATGCTGGCGCTGGCCGCCGTCGTCGCCGTCGCGCTGGTGCTCGAGCCGGCGCCGCGCGTGGTCGCGCGCGCCGACGTCGGCGTCGCCGACGTCGACCGCGCGGTCGCGCTGCTGCGCCAGCACGACCCCCGCCGGGCCGCCGGCGCCGGCCTGCGCCGCGTCGTCCTCGGCGAGCGCGACCTCGACCTGCTGGCCGCGCACGCCGCGCAGCGGCTGGCCGGCGCGCAGGCGCGCGTCGAGCTGCACGCGGCGGCGACCGGCCCGGCCGGCGCGCACGGCGCCGCACGCGCGCGGGTCCAGGCCAGCCTGCCGCTGGGCGGGCGCTGGCTCAACCTCGAGCTCGACTGGCGGCCGGCGCCGGGGCTGCCGCGGCTCGAGCGCGTGCGGCTGGGTGCGTTGCCGCTGCCGCCGGCCTGGGCGCTGGCGGCCGCGCGCGCGATCGCCGCGCAGCGCGGCTGGCCGGCCGACGAGCTGCTGCGCGCGCTGGCCGACATCGAGCAGGTGACGATCGTGCCCGGCCGCGTCGTCGTCGCGTACCGGCTCGGCCCGCAGACGCTGGAGCGGCTGCGCGGCGCGCTCGTGGCCCCGGCGCAGCAGCAGCGGCTGCGCGTCTATGCCGCGGCGCTGGATGCGGCTGCGCGCGCGCAGGGCGGCTTCGTCGTGCCGCTGCCGCGGCTGCTCGAGCCGCTGCTCGCGCTGGCCGCCGAGCGCAGCGCGGCCGGCGAGGCTGCCGCCGACGAATACCGCGCCGCGCTGCTGGTGCTGACCTTGCACGCGACGCAGCGCCGGCTCGACGCGCTGGTGCCGGCCGCCGCCGACGCGCCCTGGCCGCCGGCGCAGGTGCTGACGCTGCACGGCCGCCACGACTTCGCGCAGCATTTCCTGATCTCGGCGCTGGTCGCCGCCGAGGCCGGCTCGCCGCTGGCCGACGCGGTCGGACTGTGGAAGGAGTTCGACGACCTGCGCCCCGGCGGCAGCGGCTTCAGCTTCGCCGACCTGGCCGCCGACCGCGCCGGCACGCGCTTCGGCGAGCTCGCACTCGCCGCGCCGCGGCAACTGCACGAGCGCCTGCCGCGCGGCTTCGCCGACGCCGCGCTGATGCCCGACGCGCGCGACCTGCCCGAATTCCTGACCCAGGCCGAGTTTGCGCGGCGCTACGGCGGCGTCGGTCAGCCGGCCTTCGAGCGGCTGCGCGCGCAGATCGAGGCCCGCCTGGATGCGCTCGCGCTCCATCGCTGAGCGTCGGTCGGGGCCGCCGCGAGGGAGCGATCACGGCGCTGCGCGCGGCACGCCTGGCGCGCAAGCGGGCGGCGTCAGAGGTCGGTCCTGAGCTTCCAGATCTCCGGAAACAGCACCACGTCGAGCATCTTGCGCAGGTAGCTGACGCCGCCGGTGCCGCCGGTGCCGCGCTTGAAGCCGATCACGCGCTCGACCGTCGTGACATGGCGAAAGCGCCACAGGCGGAAGGCGTCCTCGAGGTCGGTCAGCTCCTCGCCGAGCTGGTAGAGGTCCCAGTGCTGCTGCGGCGCGCGGTAGACCTGCAGCCAGGCGGCTTGGACCTCGTCGCTGGCCGCGTAGGGCTGCGTCCAGTCGCGCTGCAGGTGGCTGGCCGGCAGCGCCAGGCCGCGGCGCGCCAGCAGGCGCAGCGACTCGTCGTACAGGCTCGGCGCGCGGTACGCCGCCTCGACCTCGGCCAGGCGCGCCGGGCGGTGGGCGTGCGGCTTCAGCATCGCGGCGTTCTTGTTGCCCAGGCTGAACTCGATGCAGCGGTACTGCCAGCTCTGGAAGCCGCTGCTGCTGGCCAGATAGGGCCGGATCGCGCTGTACTCGGGCGGCGTCATCGTCGCCAGCACGTCCCAGGCGTGCACCAGTTGCTCCATGATCTTCGAGACGCGGGCCAGCATCTTGAAGGCCGGCGGCAGCTCGTCGCGCGCGACGCAGGCGATGGCCGCGCGCAGCTCGTGCAGCATCAGCTTCATCCACAGCTCGCTGGTCTGGTGCTGCACGATGAACAGCATCTCGTCGTGGTGCGGCGAGAGCGGGTGCTGCGCGCCCAGCACCGCGTCGAGGTGCAGGTAGTCGCCGTAGCTCATGTCGGCGCTGTAGTCGAGCTTCGCGCCGTGGTGCTCGCTGCCGGCCATCTTGCGGCTGCCCTCCAGGGTGCGCTCAGGTGACGGCATGGCGCCGGCCGAACCCGGGCCGGCGCCACTCGCCGCTGGCCAGCACCTGCTGCAGGTGCACGGCGGCGTCCCAGGCGTCGACGTGGCGCAGGTACAGCGGCGTGAAGCCGAAGCGCAGCACGTCCGGGGCGCGGAAGTCGCCGATCACGCCGCGGGCGATCAGCGCCTGGATGACGGGGTAGCCGAGCTCCGCGTGCGCGAAGCAGACCTGGCTGCCGCGCAGCGCGTCCTCGGCCGGCGAGACCAGCGCGAGCTGCGGGCAGCGGGCCTGCACCTCGTCGGCGAACAGCCGCGTCAGGGCCAGCGACTTGGCGCGCAGCGCGGCCATGCCGCCGCAGGGCTCGGCCGCGAGCACGGTGTCGACGCCGCACTCCAGCGCGGCCATCGACAGCACTGGCGGGGTGCCGCACAGGTAGCGCGCGATGCCCGGCGCCGGGCGGTAGCCGGGCGTGAACTCGAACGGCGCGGCGTGCCCCATCCAGCCGGTCAAGGGCTGCCAGAAGCGCTCGGCGTGGCGCGGGTGCACCCAGACGAAGGCCGGCGCGCCGGGGCCGCCGTTGAGGTACTTGTAGCCGCAGCCCACCGCCATGTCGGCGCCGTCGCGGTGCAGGGCCACCGGCAGCGCGCCGGCGCTGTGCGCCAGGTCCCACACCGCCAGCGCGCCGGCCGCGTGTGCGGCGTGCGACAGCGCGGCCATGTCGTGCAGGCGGCCGCTGCGGTAGTTGACCTGGGTGAGCATCAGCACCGCGGTGTCGGCGCCCAGCAGCGCCGGGATCTGCGCGGGCGTGTCGGCCAGCCGCAGCTCGCCGCCGCGCTGCGCCGCCAGCGACTCGGCGATGTAGAGGTCGGTCGGGAAGTTGCTGCGTTCGCTGACGATCACGCGGCGTCGCGCGTCGGCCTCCTGCGCGATGGCCAGCGCGGCGCCGAGCACCTTGAACAGGTTGACGCTGGTCGAGTCGGCGACCACCAGCTCGCCGGCCCCGGCGCCGACCAGGCGCGCGATCTTGTCGCCGACGCGCTGCGGCAGATCGATCCAGCCGGCGCTGTTCCAGCTGCGGATCAGATCGCGCCCCCACTCGTCGCGCAGGACCTGCTGCACGCGCGCCGCGGTGGCCCTGGGCAGCGCGCCGAGCGAATTGCCGTCCAGGTAGATCAGGCCCGGCGGCAGCTCGAACTGCTCGCGCAGCGCGGCCAGCGCATCGGCGGCGTCGAGCGCCAGCGCGTCGTCCCGGGTCATCTCGGCAGCTCCCTCAGCACCGCGCGTACCGGCGACGCGCAGGCCGTGGTCAGCTTCAGCGGCAGCGCGATCAGTTCGTAGTCGCCCTCGGGCACCTCGTCGAGCAGCAGGTTTTCGAGCACGCGCAGGCCGCGGCGGCGCACGACCTGGTGGCTGTCCAGGGTCTTGCTGGCGGCCGGGTCGATGCTTGCGGTGTCGATGCCGACCAGCACCACGCCGAGGTCGGCCAGGCGCTCGACGAGCTCCGGCGCACAGGCGGCGAGGGCAGGGTCCCAGCGGTCCACCGGCATGCGGGCATAGGTGCGCACCAGCACGCGCGGCGGCAGGTCGGCCAGCGCATGTTCCAGGTGCTGCCAGCGCAGCAGCGGCCCGCAGCCGATGGCGTGCACGACGCGGCAGCGGCCCAGGTAGGGCGCCAGGCCCAGCGCGCCGGCCGCGGCGCCCGCGTCGTCGTAGTGCAGCGGCGCGTCGGCATGCGCGCCGGTGTGCGGGCTCAGCGTGATCGTGCTGACGTTGACCGGGCAGCCGGGGCCGATGCGCGCCGCCCACTGCTGCGCAAACGGCGTGTCGCCCGGGAACACCGGTGTGCCGGCGTCCACGGGCGGCGAGATGTCCCACAGGCGCAGCACGGTGTCGGCGACCATGGCGCGATGATAGTCGGCGGCGGGCTGGCGTCGTTCGGGCCTGCCTCTGCGTCCCGGACGCCAGAGCCGCGTTTGCGCCCTACCGCTGAGCGCTCACTGCCTCGGCGGGGGCGTCGGCAGGTGTTTCGGTGCGCGCCTCGGCGGGCCCGCCCTCGCGGCCGAACTGCATCGCCGCCAGCCGCGCGTAGAGCCCGCCGCGCGCGACCAGTTCGGCGTGGCTGCCGCTGTCGACGATGCGCCCGCCGTCCATCACGACGATGCGGTCGGCGCGCTGCACGGTGGCCAGGCGGTGGGCGATGACGAGCGTCGTGCGACCGGCCATCGCGGCCTCGAGCGCGGCCTGCACCGCGCGTTCGCTCTCGGCGTCGAGGGCGCTGGTCGCCTCGTCGAGCAGCAGCAGCGGTGCGTTCTTGAGCATCGCGCGGGCGATCGCGATGCGCTGGCGCTGCCCGCCCGACAGCCGCACGCCGCGCTCGCCGAGGAAGCTGTGCCAGCCCTCGGGCAGCGCGGCGATGAAGTCGGCCGCATGCGCGGCGCGCGCCGCGGCGATGGCCGCCTCGTCGCTGGCCTCGGGGCAGCCGTAGCGGATGTTGTCGAGCGCGTCGGCGCTGAAGACCGTGCTGTCCTGCGGCACGATGCCGATGCGCTGGCGCAGCTCGGCCAGCGCGACGCGCTCCACCGCAACGCCGTCGAGCGTGATGGTGCCGCGCTGGGCGTCGTAGAAGCGCAGCAGCAACTGGAACACCGTGGTCTTGCCCGCGCCGCTGGGGCCGACCAGCGCCACCGTCTCGCCCGGGCGCACATGCAGCGTGAAGTCGGCCAGCGCCGGCTGCCGCGGCCGCGACGGGTAGCAGAAGGTCACGCCGTCGAAGCGCAGCTCGGCGCCGCCGCGCGGCGCGGGCAGCGGCTGCGGCTGCGCCGGCTCGGCGATCGGCGAGCGCGCGGCGAGCAGCTCCATCAGCCGCTCGGTGGCGCCGGCGGCGCGCAGCAAATCGCTCCAGACCTCCGACAGCACCGCCACCGAGCCGGCCAGCAGCGCGACGTAGAGCGCGGTCTGGCCGAGGTGGCCGGCGCTGACTTCGCCGGCCAGCACCGCCTGCGTACCCTGGTACAGGCCCCACAGCAGGGCGCCGAAGACGGCGGTGATCACGAACGCGACCAGCAGCGCACGCACGCGCGCGCGTCGGCGGGCGGTGTCGAAGGCGGCCTCGCTGGCGCGCGCGTAGCGCGCGGCCTCGCGCGCTTCCTGCGCGTGGCTCTGCACGACGGGGATGGCAGCCAGCACCTCGGCGGCGATCGCGCTGGTGTCGGCGACGCGGTCCTGGCTGGCGCGGCTGAGCCGGCGCACGCGGCGGCCGAAGTACAGCGCCGGCAGCACGACCAGCAGCAGCAGCGCGAGCACCTGCGACATCACCCAGGGGTTGGTGACCACCAGCAGGGTCAGCGCGCCCAGGCCGAGCACGGCGTTGCGCAGGCCCAGGCTCAGGCTCGAGCCGACCACGGTCTGCACCAGCGTGGTGTCGGTGGTCAGCCGCGACAGCACCTCGCCGGTGGCAGTGGTCTCGAAGAACTGCGGGCTCTGCCGCACCACATGCGCGTAGACGGCGCTGCGCAGGTCGGCGGTGACGCGCTCGCCGAGCCAGGTGACCATGTAGAAGCGCGCCGCCGAGAACGCGCCCAGCGCCGCGCCGACCGCAAACAGGGCGAGGAAATGCCCGCGCAGCGCGGCCGGGTCGGCGCCGTTGGCGGCCAGCCCGCCGTCGATCAGCTCGCGCAGCGCCAGCGGCAGCGCCAGCGTCGCCGCCGCGGCCAGCAGCAGAAAGACCAGGGCCAGCGCGATCTGGCCGCGGTACGGCCGCAGGAACGGCAGCAGGCCCGACAGCGAGCGCACTGCCCGTGCCGGCGGCGTGGCGTCGGCAGCGGCCGCGGCAGTCGTGGTAGCCATGCCACGCAGTGTAGGCGGCGTGAGCTTGCCGGCCCCGAGCCCACGGCCACCCTGGCCGCGTCTGCCCGGCTGCCGCCCGGCGCGCGCCGACCCGCGCGAATGAGGGGTGCAGCGCGCCAGAACGCCCCGCTCGCCGAACGGCAGGCTTGACGGCAGCGGGTTTGTGGTCGAATCATTGCAGCACGTCCAGGCCGACGTCCGGTTCCAGTCACGCCCGCCACCGCGGGCCCAGCCCCGCCCCGCCATGCCCCAGCCCCGCAGCGTCGGACTCGCCGCCGTCGATCCCCCCCTGGCCGAGGCGCGCTGGCAGCGCTGCCTGCGCGGCGCACTGCGCCGCCTGGGCCCCGTGCCGTTGGCGCTGCTGCTGGCCGCCGGCGGCCTGCTGCTGGCCGCGCCGGCCATCGGCGCGGTGGCGGCGCTGGCCGGCACGGCCGCGGCGGCGCTGGCGGCGGCGGCCGCGCTGCTCGTCGCGCTGCCGGCGGCGGCAGCGCTGGTCCGCCTGGGTGGCCGGGTCGACGATGCCCGCCGCCGCCTCGCGCTGGCCGCCACCCGCGACGAGCTGACCGGGCTGGCCAACCGCCGGCAGTTTCTCGCCGCCGCCGAGACCGAACGCGCGCGCTGCCGCCGCTACGAGGTCGACGCCGCGCTGCTGGTCGTCGACGCCGACCATTTCGCCAGCCTCAACGCCACCCACGGCCGCGACTGCGGCGACCTGCTGCTGCGCGAGCTGGCCCGCGTCATCGGCCACGCGCTGCGCCAGCCCGACCTGCTCGCCCGCTACGGCGGCAACGCCTTCGCGGTCTTCCTGCCGCACACCGACCTGCTCGGCGCGCTCGACGTCGCCGAGCGCATCCGCGTGCAGGCCGGCGACCTGCGCGTCGACTGCCGCGGGCTCGCGGTCGGCCTCAGCGTCTCGGTCGGCGTGGCCCCGGTCGGCCCCGGCCACGGCTCGCTCGACGCGCTGCTGCTCGACGCCGACGCCGCGCTGCAAGCCGCCAAGCACGCCGGCCGCAACTGCGTGCGCGCGGTCAGCGCCGCCCGCACCCGCCCGAGCCACGGCCTGCCGCTGGGCACGCGGCGGCCGACGGCGGGGCCGGTGTGATTCGGTGCCAGGGTCGGGCCCGTGCCCGACCCTGGTCTGCCGTACCGATGGAATCCCAATCGCCTCACTGGATCGCCAACTACATCTGGGGCATCGCCGACGACGTCCTGCGGGACTTGTACGTGCGCGGCAAGTACCGCGATGTCATCCTGCCGATGACCGTTCTGCGCCGGGTGGATGCGGTGCTCGAGCCGACCAAGCAGGCCGTCCTCGAGATGAAGGCCGCGCTCGACAAGGCGGGGATCACCAACCAGGACCAGGCCCTGCGCCAGGCCGCCGGCCAGGCCTTCTACAACACCTCCCGGTTCACGCTGCGCGACCTCGAGGCCCGCGCCAGCCAGCAGCAGATCAAGGCCGACTTCGAGGCCTGGCTCGACGGCTACTCGCCGAACGTGCAGGACATCCTCGAGAACTTCGAATTCCGCAACCAGATTCCGCGGCTCTCCAAGGCCGACGCGCTCGGCACATTGATCGAGAAGCTGCTCTCGCCGGACATCAACTTGAGCCCCAACCCGGTGCCGAACGGCGACGGCTCGGTCAAGTACCCCGGCCTCGACAACCACGGCATGGGCACGGTGTTCGAGGAACTGGCGCGGCGCTTCAACGAAGACAACAACGAAGAAGCCGGCGAGCACTGGACGCCGCGCGACGCCGTCAAGCTCATGGCCAAGCTGCTCTTTCTGCCGATCGCGGGCGAGATCGAGTCCGGCACCTACCTGCTCTACGACGCCGCCTGCGGCACCGGCGGCATGCTGACCGTCGCCGAGGAAACGCTGCAGGAGCTCGCCGCCGCGCACGGCAAGCAGGTCGCCACGCATCTCTACGGCCAGGAGATCAACGCCGAGACCTACGCCATCTGCAAGGCCGACCTGCTGCTCAAGGGCGAGGGCGACGCCGCTGACAACATCGTCGGCGGCCCGGAGCACTCGACGCTCGCCAACGACGCCTTCCCGTCGCGCGAGTTCGACTTCATGCTCAGCAACCCGCCCTACGGCAAGAGCTGGAAGAGCGACCTCGAGCGCCTGGGCGGCAAGGACGGCATCAAGGACCCGCGCTTCGTCATCGAGCACGCCGGCGACCCCGAGTACTCGCTGATCACCCGCTCGAGCGACGGCCAGATGCTGTTCCTGGCCAACATGCTCAGCAAGATGAAGCGGGGAACCAGGAGCGGCAGCCGCATCGCCGAAGTGCACAACGGCAGTTCGCTGTTCACCGGCGACGCCGGCCAGGGCGAGAGCAACATCCGCCGCTGGATCATCGAGAACGACTGGCTGGAAGCCATCGTCGCGCTGCCGCTCAACATGTTCTACAACACCGGCATCGCGACCTATATCTGGGTGCTGACCAACCGCAAGCCGGCGCACCGCCAGGGCAAGGTGCAGCTCATCGACGCCACGCAGTGGTACAAGCCGCTGCGCAAGAACCTGGGCAAGAAGAACTGCGAGCTGTCGGACGAGGACATCGCTCGCATCTGCGACACGCTCCTGAAGTTCGAGGAGACCGAGCAATCGAAGATCTTCCCGAACGCGGCCTTCGGCTACTGGAAGGTGACGGTCGAGCGCCCGCTGCGCCTTAAGGGCATCGACCCCGAGCGGGCGTATACGCCGAAGGAGATCAAGGCGCTGAAGGAGACCGCCGAGCGCGCCGACGACGCACCGCCGGTGATCAGGAAGATCCACAAGAAAGGCACCGCCGCCGACCCGCTGCGCGGATTGTTTCTGCACCCCTCTCCCTTTGGGAGAGGGGCCGGGGGTGAGGGCAAGGTCGTCGAGTACGAACCCGACCCGGAGCTGCGCGACACCGAGCAGGTGCCGTTGCTGGAGGAAGGTGGCATCGAGGCCTTCATCCGGCGCGAAGTGCTGCCCCACGCGCCCGAGGCCTGGTACGTGCCAGACAGCGTCAAGACCGGCTATGAAATCAGCTTCACGCGCTACTTCTACAAGCCGCAGCCGCTGCGCACGCTGGAAGAGATCCGAGCCGACATCCTCGCGCTGGAGAAGGAGACGGAGGGGCTGCTGGGCGAGATCATAGGGGCACGGACGGCATGACGAAGAAGCGCACGTCGATACCGCCCGTGCCCGCAAGCGCGCCGGTCGAAACCGCCTTCGCCGAGGTGGTGGGCTTGATCCAGGCGGCACGCGGGCGCACCTGGCAGGCCGTCAACGCCGAGCTTATCGACCTGTACTGGCGCATCGGCGAGTACCTCCACCATCGCATCGCCGCCGACGGCTGGGCGCAGGGAACGGTGGTGCAACTGGCGGCCTACTTCGCGCAGCGCGAGCCGGGGGTGCGCGGCTTCTCCACGCAGAACCTTTGGCGCATGCGCCAGTTCTTCGAGGCGTACCGCGACGAACCAATACTCTCATCGCTGCTGAGAGGGTGTAGCCAAAATAATTGTACTGCCCTATGCTTCGTCTCGTCGAATTCAAGCGAGGCAACGGATGGCAAAGGGCAGCACGACTCGAGGTAGGCCGGGCCGCAGGCCGGCGCTGAACGCGCAGCACAT
>Ga0207951_100050_pt1 | contig 97593 bp, 90 predicted proteins | sample Subbio12Aug_8Bad_FD_184830 | JGI IMG/M metagenome (GOLD analysis project Ga0207951, IMG submission 184830) | Serpentinite rock and fluid subsurface biosphere microbial communities from McLaughlin Reserve, California, USA - CR12Aug_8Bad (SPAdes) | ecosystem: Environmental > Terrestrial > Deep... | reverse complement strand
TTATAGTGCCAAAGCCGGTACTTGTTCGAAGAACCGTCTCCACACGCCCAAATATCGGTTGGACTTGACCCCCAGATTCCATAGATGGTTGCAAATTCTCCGGGCGGTAGTTTTAGTGTATCCACTTCCCACACATAATCTCTTCTACCGGGTTGAATTTCCGGTTCTGATACTCCATTGCAAGAAGTAATGTTTACAAAAATTAATAGAGAGAGAATGGCAGAAATAAATTTTGTAAGTGAGTATGTAAAAGAATTTAAGATAGGTCTTGCAGCAAAAAATAACTTTACGATTTTCATATTCCCCCGCAAAATAATTAAATGAAATACACCGGCAGTTAAAAGAAGAACAAATTAACATACTTTCAATTCACAGCGGTAATATAGAAAAAAAAATCAAAATTTCAAGTATTATTTTTATCGAAGCAATTATTACTTTTTTAGGAAGGACAATAAGTGGTGTCACTATTTATAAATAAAAACGGCTCATTAAGAGCCGCTTCTGTAAACTGTTTACTATTTAATAATCCTCACACATCAAAATACATCTCAAATTCGAACGGATGCGGACGTAAAGCCATCGGTTTAATTTCTTTTTCAACCTTGTAGTTTATCCATGTGCGAATTACATCTTCTGTGAAGACATTTCCTTTTAGTAAATATTCGTGATCTTCAGCTAATGCTTTTAATGCATGTCCGAGTGATTCCGGTGTTGATGGAACATCTTTCAACTCTTCGGGGGACATATCATAAATATCCTTTTCGAGCGGTTCACCCGGATCAATCCGATTCATAATGCCGTCGAGACCGGCCATCATGATTGCAGAGAATGCAAGGTAAGGATTTGCCGCCGGATCAGGACAACGGAATTCTACTCTCTTCGACTTCGGAGAATTAGAATACATTGGAATTCTTATAGAAGCACTTCGATTCCTTTGTGAGTAGGCAAGATTAACCGGTGCTTCAAATCCCGGTACTAACCTTTTGTATGAATTTGTAATCGGATTTGTAAATGATAAGAGGGAAGGTGCATGTTTTAAAATACCCCCAATAAAATAGAGAGCCATTTCACTCAATCCGGCATAACCGCCGCCAGCAAAGAGCGGTTTACCTTTCAACCATAAACTTGTATGAACATGCATTCCGCTTCCGTTATCTCCAAAGATTGGTTTAGGCATATAAGTTACAGTCTTGCCTCTTTTCTTCGCTGTATTCTTTATAACGTATTTGAACATCAATAGCTGATCTGCTGCTCTTAGTAACGGTTTGAACTTCATATCAATTTCGCATTGCCCGCCGCTCGCAACTTCGTGATGCTGTGCTTCAACTTCAATTCCTATGTTAATCAGATTCTGAACCATTTCATTTCGCAAGTCCATCAACTGATCTGTTGGCGGAACAGGGAAGTAACCTTCTTTGAAACGGGGCTTGTATCCTAAGTTGGGATTTTCTTCGCGTCCCGAATTCCATTTCCCTTCAACCGAATCAACAGTATAGAATGAAAAGTTGGGACCGGAATCGAAACGGACGTCATCGAACACAAAGAACTCTGCTTCGGGACCAAAGTAAGATGTATCTGCCAGTCCGGTAGATTTTAAGTATGCTTCTGCTTTCTGAGCGATATTGCGCGGACATCTATCGTACTTTTCTTTTGTTGCCGGTTCATATACATCGCATATCAATGAAACGGTTGGTGCTTCAATGAAAGGATCGAAGAACATTGTTTCTGGATCGGGAATTAAAAGCATGTCGCTTTCGTGAATACTTTTCCATCCGCGTATCGATGATCCGTCAAAACCAAATCCATATTCAAACGAATCAGCATTAAATTCACTTGTTGGAACAGTAAAGTGCTGCCACTGACCGGGAAAGTCCATGAATTTGAAATCCACAAATTGAATTTTGTTTGTCTTGATGTAGGAAATAACTTCCTGAACATGTGAAACTGATTTACCCATAAATTCTCCTGATTATATGTTGATGTTGGTTGTTTCTTTAATTGTTGATAAAACAAAATTTGTTACCGTACGGTTAACCCCCGGCCAGGATTGAATTTTGCTCAATAAATGTTCAAGTGATTTTGTATCCTTCACGAGCGCTTTCATTATATGAGATCCTTCGCCCAGAATTGCATGGCATTCTAAAATTTCCGGAGTCTTCTTAACATGTTCGGTTAGCTTTTCATAATTCTTGGAAGAATCCATTATCACAAGAATGAAAGCCATTATATCAAGATTAAATTTGTGCCGGTTCAATTTTGTATAGTAACCTTCAATAATATTGTTCTCTTCCAGTTTATTTAGCCGGTCGCTTAATGATGGAAGAGATAAGCCGACCAATTCGGCAAGCTCGTTTCTTTTTGTTCTTCCGTTTTCCTGAAGCTTTTTAAGAATAGTAATATCTAAGTTATCCAGCATGTTATGCCTTATTCATTTAGGAGTTCTTATTTAATTGGCTGAAAAAATAAGGTATAGCGAATTAAAAAACAAATAAAAAAGTTGATGATTTATAGCATTGCCTTGTTGAAATACTTTATTAGTTTAGTAATGCAGATTTAGGGTGAATATTGAAAAAAGAGGGCGCGCTTTTTTTTGTCCTGATATTTATTATATCAGTCCATTCTATTTTAGCTCAATTTGATCCGAATGTTGCCTCAGTAATTAACCAGGTTAGCTCAGATCAACTAATGGACAATTTAAACTACCTTACAGGAGTAAAACCTGTTTCGGTGTCTAACCAAATTTATTGGATAACATCCAGACACTCAAATCGATATACCAACCAGATTGCAGAGCAATATTTAAAACAACAATTGGAATCTTATGGTCTTAGTACGACAATACAGTATTTCGACGGAGGCGGTGGAAATGTAATTGCAACTCAACCTGGCGATAAGTATCAGCAAAAACAAATCATTATCTGTGCACACTATGATAGTATGCCTGATTCTGATGTGGCTCCCGGCGCCGATGATAATGCAAGTGGAACCTCCGCTGTTTTAGAAGCTGCAAGAATTCTTTCGAAGATTAAAACCGACTATACAATTTTTTATGCATTGTGGGATAAAGAGGAACAAGGACTTTTGGGAAGTAATTATTATGCTTACCTGGCTCGAGCAAGGAATGACGATATTATCGCCGTTATTAATCTTGATATGATTGGCTATGACAGTAATAATGATAACGTTGCAGAAATTCATTATAGAAATATTAGTACCTCTTCTACGATTGCAAATAACATGTTTATGATTAATAACCTTTATCAGATCGGGTTAAATCTTGATTTTATTTTCCCGGGAACAACAGCAAGTGATCATGCATCTTTCTGGAGTAATAATTATCCGGCAATACTTTTAATAGAGGATTATACTTTATCTAATGGTATAAGAGATTTCCATCCAAGGTATCACACAACCGATGACAAAATAGACTTAATCAATCGTTCGTATTTCGAAAAATGCACAAAAGTTGCAATAGGTACGTTAGCTACTTATGCCGGAATTCAAACACCGACCTCTATGGATTTTACACAGCCGCTCGCATTTTCATTATCTCAGAACTATCCAAACCCATTCAATTCTGCTACAACAATTAGCTATCAACTTGAAAAAGAATCTCATGTTAAAATTGTTGTATATGATCTGATTGGAAAAGAAGTAGCAGTGCTGGTTGATAGAGTTCAGCAGCCCAATTCCTATTCAGTCTATTTTGATGCTGCTAAATATAACGGCGGATTATCAACAGGATTGTATTTCTATACGATGTATTCGGATAATTTTGCAAGCTCCAGGAAGATGCTTTACCTTAAATAACCTTGAAGCGCATCTCTTGTAATAACAATTTTAACTTATTATTAACCTCATTAGTTCTAATCGTATAGTTATTGAATTCACGTCGTATATGATAGTTTTTTCGTAACTGGTCAAAATACTTGTCGGGGTTAACAACATCTTCGTTCGTTAATAATTTCAATTGCGAGCTGTCATTGGTAATATCATAAATTTTTTGTGTCACTTCAAAAAGTATTTTTTCAATTTCGCTTGAAGAATTTATATCTATAATACTTTCTTTGATATCAGGATAATCCGGAGTCCATTCACAATTTCTTTCTAAGAACTTACAGAGCTTTTCATAAACGAAAAATGTTCCGTTTAATTTTCCTTCCAGCGAGTATCCGGCAATGTGAGCAGTTCCAATATCAGTAAGTTGTAATAATTCCTTATCAATATTCGGTTCATTTTCCCAGACATCCAGAACTACATTTAAATCCTTTTTTTCAAGTAGTTTTTTTCTCAATACAGAATTATCAACAACAGGTCCGCGCGAAGTATTAATAAGAAGCGAACCGCTTTTAATTAGGTGAATATTTTCTTCGTTTAATAAATGATAGGTTTTATCTATCCCGATTTTGTTAAGAGGAACATGGAAAGTGATAATATCGCAATCGAGCGCATCATTAAGGCAGCCGAATTTCTCTTTACCATACTTACGCTCGAGCGGGGGATCATTAATGATGGTTTCGAATCCTAATGCTTTTGCAAAACGTGCAACTTTTGTCCCGATATTCCCATAACCGACTATCCCGATTCTCTTACCCGAAAAAGTTTTATTAATAGTATAGAAAATATTTGTAATTGCCGTTATAACATATTCAGCTACTGAAAACGAATTACACCCGGCAGCATCTGCAAAAAAAATATTTTTCGATTTCAAATACTCTTTATCAATATGATCTGTACCAATAGTAGCTGTACCTACAAACCTGACCGGTGTATTGTGTAATAGTTTTTCGTTAACGTTGGTAATAGACCGGACAATCAATGCATCGATATCCAACAGCATTTCATTTGTTATTTGCCGGCCATGTGCAAGTTTAACTTGGCCGAATTTTGAGAAAGCTTCTTTTGCCTGGGGAATATTTTCATCAACTAAGATTTTCATCTTTATAATTTTTTTGATGAGCAAATATAAATCAATGAAATCAAACTTCCTTATCCGCGCTCTATTTGTAATACCTTCGTTAAATGATTATTTTTGCCCCTGAATTTGAAGAAGGAGTAGAATTTTTACGATGAAGTTTAATAAGAGAACACATACATGCGGTCAATTAAGAGAATCTAATATTGGTGAACATGTTGTATTAAATGGATGGGTCGCAAACCGAAGAGATCTTGGCGGCGTAATTTTTATTGAGTTACGCGATAGATATGGAATTACTCAGGTTGTTTTCGAACCCTCGTATAATTCCGAAGCACACGAACATGCAAAAAAATTGAGAAGTGAATTTGTAATTTCTATTGAGGGAAAAGTCCGTAAACGTCCCGTAGGAACCGAGAATCCCGATTTAAGTACCGGCCAAATTGATGTAATGGTTGATAAACTTTTAATCCTCAATCAGGCAGATACTCCTCCATTTCCAATTGATGATAATGTTGAAGCCAGTGAAGATATTCGTTTGAAATATCGCTACCTCGATTTACGAAGGGGTGAGGTTCAGAAAAATCTATTGCTGCGTCATAGAATGTATCAGATAACAAGAAAGTATTTTGATTCGAACGGATTTGTTGAAATTGAAACACCTGTGTTAATGAAGAGCACACCGGAAGGTGCACGGGATTTTCTTGTCCCAAGCAGATTACATAAAGGGAAGTTTTATGCGCTTCCGCAATCGCCCCAGCAATATAAACAATTATTGATGGTTTCCGGATTCGATCGGTATTTTCAAATTGTAAAATGTTTCCGTGATGAAGACCTGAGAGCAGACCGCCAGCCGGAATTTACACAGATAGATGTGGAAATGTCCTTTGTTGATGTTGAAGATATTTTTGAAGTGATGGAAGGATTGATGAAAATATTTTTCAAAGAGATTTCTGATTATGATCTTCAACTTCCAATACCGAGGTTAAGTTTTGATGAAGCAATGGAAAAGTATGGCAGCGATAAACCCGATTTAAGATTCAGTCTTGAGATGGTTACATTAAATGATGTTTTTGATAAATCTGAATTCAGAGTGTTCAAAGATTCTATCGAGCAGGATGGAATTATAACAGGTTTACTTGCCAAAGGATGCGGTGATTATACAAGAAATCAACTGGACGTCCTAACAGATTTTGTAAAGAAACTTGGCGCTGGTGGATTGATATGGATGCGTGTTAAAGAAAACGAACTTGATGCCCCCATTGCAAAATTTCTTTCGGATGAAGAGAAAAAGAATCTGGTTAAAAAATTAAATGCCGAACCGGGTGATCTCCTCTTTATTCTGACAGGTAAAAAATTAAAGACATTATCGGTTATGGGTGCTCTTCGTCTTGAAATGGCTAGACGAATGAATTTAATTGATCCGGATTCTAATCCATCACTTTTATGGGTTACAGATTTTCCTTTGTTTGAATGGGATGGGGAAACAAAAAGATATTATGCAATGCATCATCCATTTACATCACCACGAATTGAAGATATCCCATTAATGGAATCTGATCCTGGCAAAGTTAAAGCACGCGCTTACGATTTGGTTCTAAATGGAAATGAAATTGCCGGAGGTAGTATAAGAATTCACGATTCAAAATTGCAGGGACTCATGTTCAAAGCGCTTGGTATTGGTGAAGAAGAAGCTAAAGAAAAATTTGGTTTCTTAATGAATGCATTTAAGTATGGTGCACCTCCACACGGCGGTATTGCTTTTGGATTCGATAGACTGGTAATGCTATTTGCCGGTAAATCATCTATTAGAGATGTAATTGCTTTTCCAAAGACTTCAAGCGGACTATCATTGATGGATGACTCCCCATCACTTGTTGATGAAGCCCAGCTTACCGAACTACACATCAGAATCAGGTAGAATTGTTGTCCTAATGGGGTGATAAGAATCGCCCCTTTACATGTAATATTTACCACAAGTCGATAATATTTTTTAAAATTTTTCTTTGTATTATTTCATTCCTTTGCTATATTCAATATAACAAGATGAAAAAATTTCCACTTTCCGGATTGGTTTAATATTTGTCATAAGTTTAGTGAAGTATTTTTAAGTTGTTTTTTGAGACGATCGGAAAAAATTACTGAAATTGAAATTTTACAAAGGAATTAAATAGTGGGTCAGCAACAACTCTTATTAATCTTGTTAGGAATTTTGGTTGTAGGTGTTGCAATTTTTGTTGGTATAAATCTTTTCCGGGCAAATGCAATTGAAACCAAACGAGCAAATGTTACAAATGAGCTTGTTAATTTGGCATCCCTTGCACAACAATACTATATGAAACCGAAAGCTTTAGGTGGAGGAGCCAGATCTTTTACCGGGTGGTATGTTCCAAGTGAACTGGTTACCACTTCCAATGGTCATTTTACTGCTACCGTATTTACAGACAGCATTGTAATGATTGGCATAGGAAATGAGGTAGTTACAAATAACGATTCTATAAAATTACAATTAACAGTTAGACCAACATCGTTCAGGACTGTAATAATAAATTAAACTAATTCTTTTATTCTAATTAATTAACATAAGTAACAACAAATCAACAGGAGCAAAAAATGGGTCAACAACAACTTCTATTAATCGTACTTGGCGTTATCATTGTTGGTATCGCAGTAGTAGTAGGTATTAATGTATTTACCGCTAGCAGTACACAAGCAAACAGAGATGCTGTAATTGCAGATATGACAAACTTAGCATCTTTAGCTCATCAATATTACAGAAAACCACAACAACTTGGCGGTGGCGGTAATTCATTTATCGGATGGACAGTTCCGAGTCAGCTAGTTACAACGGGTAATGGTACTTATGCAGCAAACCCTGAAGCTCAGCAGGTTACAATTGTTGGTACCGGTAACGAAAAAGGAAACAACGGTACAAGCAATGTTCAAGCTACCATGGTTGTGGGTCCGAACGCCATCACATCAACAACCATTAACAATTAGTTTTTTTCTCGATTTTTCTTAAATTGGAGGCGGCTAAAATTGAATATAGCCGCCTTCTTTTTTTATTAAAGGGCAATTAAAATGATTGAAGTTCGGTTCAATGCTCAAAAAAATAATGGTCAGGCAATTACCGGCAATTTAAGTGAGCCAACCTATAAAGAGGCAAAACAAAAAATCCATAAACTTGCCGAAAAACATCAGCTTAAAATCCAATCAATTGAGAAGAAAAGCTCATACATTTATAAAATCCGCCGGGGTAAAGAAAAACCAATTGTAGGAGAACAAAGAGCTTTTTCTAAGGATGAAGTTGCAAATGCATTAAGAAAGCTTGGTTATGAAGTAGTTTCTGTCAATAAAAAGTTATTGGATTTCAATCTAAAACCACCACCACAGGATGTAGTTTCATTTGTTAAAATTAGTGCAGAACTATTGGAACAAAAACTTCCGTATAGTGAAATATTAACTCTGTTGATTAACGATATAGAAAACAAAACGTTAAAAGAAACATTAAAGCAGATTAATAATGAACTTAAAAAAGGAGCCGATAGCGAAGCAACGTTTTTACGTTATCAAGGTGTCTTTGGTAAATTTACAGCTTACATGCTTGGGCTTGCATCAAAAAGTGGTAATATGTCAGAGATTTATAAGGCAACTGCAAAGTTTTTAGAAAGACAACAGGAATTTAGGAAAAACCTTAGAAGTGCTCTTATTACTCCCCTGGTAACATTGTTTGTTTTATTTCTTGCTGTAATTTTTTATGTCGGGTATATTTTTCCCGAGACTGCAAAACTGTTTGTAAAATTTAAAATTGATCTTCCGCCTTTAACTGCCGCAACTCTTGGAATAAGTGATTTCCTAATAAATAATATGTTATTAGTTTTCCTCGCAATTATTATTCCACCAATAATATTCTGGCAATTTGCCAAAACAAAAAAAGGAAAATTGTTTGTAGATCGATTCATGCTAAAAATTCCGATCATGGGTTCGCTAATTCATAAAACATTAATTGAAGTTTTTTGTAGAGTCTTCTATACACTTTACAGTGGTTCGGCGGAAAGTATAGAACCTATAAGAATTGCTGCAGAGGCAACAGGAAATTCCTATTTCGAAAATCAGATTAAGACAGTTGCCATTCCCCTTATGATAAAAAAAGGAATTGGTATTACAAATGCATTTCAAGCCAGTGAAGTATTTACTGAAACAGCATTATCAAGATTTCATTCAGGCGAAGAAACCGGTACAATTAAAAATACTGCACTTCAGATTGCAAATTACTACGAGAGCGAAACTGTCTTCAGATTAAAAAACGTTATTGAATTAATCCAGGTTGGAATTGCAATGGTTATTATGATTGTGATGATTGCACTTACATTGATCTCTGCAGAAACTGCAACCATTAGCCCGAAATCACCGGTAATGTAAAATATTTGAGGAATAGAATGATTGATACACAAATTGAAATGACTGATAAAATTGGCTACCTGCTGTTAAAGAAAGGTATTATCGATTCAAAAATTCTTGAGCAGTCATTAAAAATAAAAGATGCCGATCAGCTTAAACAAAAAAGAAATCTTGCACAAATACTTGTTGATGAATTTGGATTTGAGCACGATGTAATATTTAGAGAGGTAGCTGTTCTATATGCATTCAAAGAATTAAATATCCACCCCGAAGAACTTTCAGAAGAGAGAGTAGCTGAAATAAAAGCATTAATGAACAAACAGGGTCCTGAAGTTCGTAAGATGCTTTTAGACCATCGTGTAATTCCATACCGTTTCGATGACAAAATAAAAGATAAACTTATTCTTGCAGCAGTTGATCCTACAGATAGAACACTTGCAAAAATTGCTTATTCGCTTAATGCAAAAAAATATGAAATAAATTACCTGAGAAAGAAAGATTACGAAAAACTTATAAACATGCTTGTCGTTTCGGAAAATGAATACTTAAAACTGATTCAGGAAGCCGGTGAAGAAATACAGGTGACCCAGGAAGAAGTTTCTATTAATGAAGACGAACTTGATGCAGAAATAAATAAAAGTGCTCTTATAAATTTGATTGAAGCTGCACTAGTTGAAGGTGTTCGAAAAGGAGTGAGTGATATTCATCTTATCCCTAAAAGCGGAAATAAAACCGAAATTCATTTTAGACTGGACGGTAAATTGCAATTATGGCATGTTCAGGAAGGAACTATGCCCGAAGCCGTTATGGCGGTTGTTAAAGACCGCTCTAAAGGTCTCGACCGTTTTGAAAGAGAAAAAGCACAGGATGGATTTATTCAAAGAGAGATTGACGGACACATAATTCGTTTTAGAGTTTCGGTATTACCAACAGTTGGAACGGAATTAAAAAATAAATTTGAAAGTATTGTAATAAGAATTCTTGACGATCGGAAAGTAATAAAAGATTTGAGCAAGCTTGGTTTAACGGGTTATTCAAATAAGGCGTTTGTTAAAGCTATTACTCAACCGCAAGGAATGATTATACTTACCGGACCAACCGGTTCCGGAAAAAGTACTACTTTAATTGCAGCACTATATCAGGTAATAAACCCCACTAAAAATGTTCTAACAGTAGAAGACCCGGTTGAATATGTAATTGAGGGAGCCCGACAGCTTAAGATTGGTTATAAAATGAATTTTGAACAGGCAATAAGATCCATCCTCCGTCATGATCCCGATATTGTTCTTGTTGGTGAGATGCGCGATAAAGAAACTGCAGAAACTGCAATTAAACTTGCTAACACGGGCCACTTAACATTTTCTACATTACACACTAATGATGCACCGAGTGCAGTTGCACGTTTGTTTAAAATGGGAGTTGAACCATTTTTGATTGCTTATGCAATTAATATAATTGTTGCACAAAGATTGATTAGAAAATTATGTACTGTTTGTAAAAAGAAAGTTGAAAATCTTGAGGAACATATTGCAAATACAGGATTAGATATTAAAGATTGGATCGGTCATGAGATCTTTGATGCTGTTGGTTGTGATAAGTGCAATCAGACTGGTTACAAAGGACGAATGGCAATTCATGAAGCACTCTATTTTACAAAGGAAATTAGAAGACAGATAGTTCGCTCCGGTGAGGAAGTTGATGAAGAAGGAATTAGAGAGCAAGCAAGGAAAGATGGAACAATGAGTTTGAGAGACTCCGGATTTGAAAAAGTAAAATTAGGTTTAACATCAATACAAGAAGTGATTGGCGCAACAATGGAGGATTAGTTAATCACAACAAACGTGAATAACTTATCTTTTTCTTATATTGCAAAATAGAAATGGGGAAAAAAATATTTACCCAGAAATTCGGTAACTGTTGATGATAGAACAAGCAAAACAAATCCTTTCTACATTTGCTAAGCAAATCCCGCCAACCGTTTTTGGTCCTGAACGTGTTCGATATATTATCGAAAATATCGATAGAATGACCCAGGACGAAAAAATTCAAGTACTTAACCTGGCAAATTATATTTTGACTGTTATGTTAGAACGGAACGCTTCCGATGTTGAAATCGGTGGATTCGGAGCTCAAAATTTTGTCTGGTTCAGAGTATATGGTAAAAAAGAGAGGATTAAAGAATTACCACAATTTACAATTGATGAAGCATCAACGCTTATTTTATCTTTACTTAATAAGAATCAGTGTCAGTACTTACTTCAGAATAGAAATCTCGATTTCAGTTACACCTATAAGCTCGATAAAATTTTCCGTTATGTTAGATTTAGAGCAGATGCCTATTTCGATCTTGATTCTCTTGCATTAAATATGAGAGCTATTCAGGCGGCTGTTAGACCGATCGAATCCCTCGAATTTCATCCTTTTGCTGTTAAGACGATGAGTCACAATTTTATAAAATTTGGATTATCTCTTATTACCGGAATTACCGGTAGCGGTAAATCATCTACTCTTGATGCAATTATTGATTTTCATAATCAGTTTGACCCATGCCATATTGTTATAATTGCTGCTCCAATCGAATATGTTCACACTTCAAAAGTATCGATAATTAAACATAGGGAGGTTGGTAGAGATGTCCTCTCATTTAAAGAAGGAGTAATTCAGTCCTTGCGCCAGGATCCCGATATTATTGTAATTGGTGAAATGAGAGACCCCGACACCATTTTGGCGGCTTTAGAGGTAACAGATACAGGTCATAAGGTATTTTCTACCTTACATACTTCTTCAGCTGTTGAGTCGATAGACCGTATAATTGCAGAAGTTAACCCTGAAGAACAGGAAAGAGTCCGGAATAGATTGGCAGATGTTTTGATAAGTGTTGTATCACAAAAACTGGTTCCGAGTCTTGATGGTAAGAGGGTTTTAGCTAAAGAAGTTCTAATTGTAACCCCAAGTGTTAAAGCAGCTATAAAAAATAATAATACAAGCGAAATATATATGATGATTAATCAGGGTGGACAGCAAGGAATGGTAACAATGGAACAGGATTTGTTAAGACTATTTATGGAAAAGAAAATATCTAAGGAGAATGCAGTTGCTTACTCAAATAATAAAAACAGAATATTTCAATTAATGAAAGGTGCGTAAAAAAAAGTGAAACCTGTTGTTTGCATATATTGTGAAGGAACCGATACTAAAATTGCTGTTGTAACAAAGGAAAAGGGTGCACTTAAGGTTTTGCGCGTTGCATCATTAACAATGTCGTCATCTCTTCAACAGGTTGCAAAGAAACGGGATCTCGAACAACTTGATACTCCTATTCCTTCTACTAATAATCTTTCATTCGATAGTTTAGATGAAGTTGCAAATTCTGAACCTGCAAGCGATACATCGGATGTTGGAATGCTTCAATCTTCGTTATTCGGTTTAAAACTGAACCAGTTTCAATTCATTCCAATTATAACCGAACCGATAGTTAATTACCATATGTACGATGGTCCGCGCGATGACAACAGAAAAAAACTTTTACAACTTGTAGTAAACGATATTCAAACGGTTAAAGGCATTACTGTTGATCTTGATTCTGTTGATGTAACCGAACTTAACGACAAGGCAATGTTAAGTGTCTTTATTGAAGGCGAAATTCCGTGTGTCCATCTTGTTAATTTACTTGCAAATTATAATAACCGCCGTTACTTCAAAATTCCTACTGTAAAAACTGCCGAGTTATCCCTTGCATATTATGTAAGTAAGACAAATAAATTTTTCCCGGAAGATAATACACTAATAATTTATATCGGCAAAGAATATAGCAAGTTAATTTTCCTCGAGGGACAAAAGCTTAAACATATCGGAGCCACTTTAGATATTGGAACCAAAAATCTTCACACATACGATGTCTATTTCTCAAAGATTCTTCTCGAAATGGAAAATGGCGGAATACCAAAGCTTGATAATATAATTCTTTGCGGTGAAGACAGATCAGAAAATTTAATTTTATCGTTTTTCGGAACATTCCCGGAAGCTAATGTTAGTGAATTAAAATTTGAGAACTTTGATACTTCATTTATTACAGATGAGGATACAAAAAACCTGGCACTCTATGCCATCCCAATTTCCTCGGCAATTGAATATTTTGATGAACTGGATAAACTTCATGTAGGCGTTAATTTTCTTCCAAAATATATTCAGGAGCGGCAGAAGTTTTTCCAATTTGGATGGCACAGTTACGCAATACTTCCGCTCTTATTCGGCGCAACATTCTTTATTACATTCCAGATTCTATCAAGTTACCGGGAAATGAAAGATCTCGATTTCGAAATAGAAAGATTAACCGTACTACAAAAACAAAATCAAGCTCTGGTTGAAGAAATTGCACCTCTCGAACGGCGTATTAATAGTTTTGATGCTACTCAGGCAATACTGGATTCTGCTGTAACGGGGTCCGGAATCTGGAATAATACACTCGTTAAAGTCTCTGATTTTATTGAGCGGAGAAGAAATTTCTGGATAACACGTTTGGAGACAGTTGCCCCCGATGAAGTAAAGGTGGACGGTTATGCTCTTTCGAGGAGTGTGCTTACTGAATTTGCACAAACAAATAATACCGCACTTCTAAAATTCATTAACTATGAACCCTTAAGAGAAAAGAGTGCATTTGCTTATACAATTAATTTTAAAATTGGACAGGACACTGTTACAACAAAATGACCAGTAAAGTTAAAAATACCATAATTATGATCCTTATACTTATTGCTATTGTAGTTGGAGGAGGACTGTTTAATTATGTATTTCTTAAAGGTAAAATTGCAGACAGGGAAGCTAAAGTAAAAGATTTAAAATTATTCCAGCTTGATACTGAAGCACTCGAACTTCAGTTAGTTTCATTAAAAACAAAAGTAGTCCAGCTCGATTCTATTCTTGAAAACAGAAAGTATAATATTCCATTCAATTTACCTCAATCGGATTTTTTTGATTTTGTTAACAGGGTAAGTTTCTCTTTCTCGCCGGATTCTTATGTGAATATTGAATACAACGAGATGGAAGTTGGATCGAATTTTAATATCTACCACTATACTTTAAACGGCATTGCAGAATTTAATGATCTCAATAATCTTATCTATGCAATAGAAGAGAGCAAACTTTTGAAGAAGATTTCTTCTTTAAGCATTTCGAATAATGTAAAGGTGGATACTGATGGTACGCCTCATTACCTGGTTAATTACAATTTTAAAGTTGTGGTTTATTATTCTAACGACGATCGGTTTTTTGTTAAGAGTTATAAAGAAAATTCACTAGTACCAAATCCTGTTTATGATATTTTCTATCCACTTATTAGAAATGAAATTCCACCTAACAAAGATGGATTGCTCGATGTTCAATCGGCTTCTTTACTGGCATTGATTCCTGATGGTGCCTTTCTTGCCGATGCAAATGGAAACACTTACTTATTGTGGGAAGGTGATAAGGTTTATCTCGGTTACTTAACAAATATCAATTATCAAACTAACGAGGTTAGTTTTGTCCTTAACAAAGGCGGAATAATTGAATCAGTTACACTGAAGCTCGATAAAGAAAAAAAGCAGAGTAAATAAAATGAAAAAGCTAATTATCATTTGTCTGTTTATAACTTTGTTTGCAGATATTGATGCACAGGTTGATCTGAAACAAAAACTTCAAGGATATGTTAATCCGAATGAATTAGTAACTCTCTCGGAAAATATTTCCTTCGACCAAGCTATTCAGGTCTTAAGCACGGTTAGCGAAAAGACAACGGGAAAGAAAATTGTTTCCACTGCCGCCGTTACTGTTCCAATCGGCGTTGAACTTGATAAAATACAATATAAGAAAGCACTATTTATTATTGCACAGTATCATAATTTGTTAGTAGAGGAAACGGAATCTGTTATTGTGGTTAAGAAAAAAGATGCCGGCAAGGAACAATTAACGGCCGAAGTTTATGCATCGGTTGACGACCGCGAAGTTAAAATAACTGCTCTTATGTTCGAAGCAAATGTTTCCGAAATGCAGGAGCGAGGAATTAACTGGCAGTTTCTACTTTCAAGATCTGGTCTCTCAATTGGCGGTGATTTTACAAGTGTTCAGGAACAGCAGCAGCAATCATCAACCACAACGTCACAGGTTCAACAGAAACCACCTGCTTTCGATTTATCGAGTGCATCAACGTTTGAAATGGGTAAATTCAAGGGGAACGCAACCGCATTATTCAGATTTTTCGAAACTGAAAACCTGGGAGAAATTTTTGCAAGACCAACTGTAACTGTTAGAAATAATATTCAAGGAAGAGCACAGGTCGGCTCTGATTTTTCTATTAAGGAAAGGGACTTCTCCGGTAACCTGATTGACAAATTCTATTCTACCGGAACAATAATAGAAGTAACTCCACACATTTATAACGAAGACGGAATTGACTATATTTTATTGCAGTTAAAAGTTGAACGCAGTTCAGCAATTCCGGGTGTAATAAGCACTGAAATTAGAAAGACCCAAGCAACTACAAGTGTTATGCTACTCGATGGTGAGGAGACTGCGATCGGTGGACTTATAGTATATGAAGAAACTACAGTTAGAAGAGGAATTCCTTTTCTTAAAGATCTGCCATGGTGGGTACTTGGAATTAGGTATTTAGCCGGTTATGATTCAAAAGAAGTTGCTAAAAAAGAAATTATTATGCTTATAAAAGCGGAAATACTCCCATCATTAAAAGAAAGAGTTTCAAGACAAAAAGATAACGAAGTTCTTAAGAAACAAATAAAAGAAAATTCTGAAACACTGGATAAAATAAAATTCCAGTTGAAGAAGAACGAAGAAGAAAAATAAAGCATAAAAAAATAATTCTTTACCTGAATATTTTACAATAAGTGTAATGAAGCATACTAATTATGACTCTTCATGTTCGTCTGATATTAATTACGTTCGTAATTCTTATTATTGCATCATTTGCCACGACGTTAATTTACTATAACCTTACTGGTCAGCTTTTATCCAAATATCAATCACAAAACATCCTTAATTCTACTAACGATTTTGTTTTTACGTTTCAGAATTCATTGCAGCAGGTTGACGAAGATTTTAACGAGATCTCTCCGAAGCTTGGTGATTTTAAAAATGTTAATTTAGATTCAACCGGCATCGATTTTATTTTTACTCTTGTAAATGATTCATTGATAAGTAATACGGAATTCCGAGTTAAGTCCAACAATTTTTTGAATTTCCGGTCCAGATCATTCAGGCAATTATTTGCCGATAATCCGAATATAGTATTGCGTTATAATAACCTTAATGACGGAAAAATATATTACTATGGATTTATAATATCGTCAGAAATTCTTGATAGGATTAGTCAAAAAATTAATGCTGATGTTGCTCTCGTTATAAATGATGCGCCGGTCGAGATATCAAGGTCGAGTAAAAATCAAACTTACCTTTTAAGCATTATTAACGCCATTAATAATCTTAAATTCAAAAACAACTATGATATTTTTAGCGAAGAACTAGAAACAGTCGATTTCGAATCGGCCAAAATTACACCTAATCAAATATTAACCCCGGGCGGTAAAATTAGTTTTATTATTTTCAATACTTTCCAGGAGGGTGTAAGCTTTAGAGAAACATTAAAAAACGTGATGTTTTTAATTGTTATTTCGGGAAGTGCCCTTACATTTATAGTTGTTTTGCTTTTCACTACAAAGCTTAGAAAACAAATTGCACTTTTAAGTCAGTCCGCAGAAATAATAAAACAAGGAAACCTGGAACATCGTGTACCGATAATTTCTAAAGATGAAGTTGGAAAACTGGGCGAGACTTTTAATTCCATGCTTGATGAAATTAACCGTAAAGAAGAAACTGAAAAGGAGTACACAGAATTTATTACGCTTCTTAATCAAAACCCGACCTTGAAAGAAGTATCCGAAGCTGCACTAACAAAAATTATTAAATCAACTAATCTTGCTTTTGGTGTTCTTTATCTGGTTGAGGAAAATAATCTTAGATTAATTTCTTCTTCCGGTGTAGGTATGAATATTGTCCAGCCGATTCAGAGTATGGATCTTTACAGCAACGCAATAGAGAAAAAAGAAGTAGTGGAATTTAATTTTCAGGAGAATTTTCCGGAAATTAAGACGGGACTTGCATCGGTAAAACTAAAATACATTTTAATCTATCCTATTATTAACAATAAAGAGACAATTGCAATACTGGAACTTGCATCGGAATCCGAACCGGGCGGTAAAATAAAAGAGTACATCAGTAATATACACGAGCAGCTTGCTATCGGTCTGGTTAATGCAAGATCGTTAGAACAACTTGAAAATATTGTTCAGGAACTGAAAAGACTTAATGAAGAATATCAAAAGCAGAATAAGCAGATTTTGGAACAGAATGAGGAACTAAAAGAATTACATAAACAGATTAACGAAAAAGCAATTGAATTAGAAAAACAGAGGTTGAAAGCTGTAAAGCTTACTAAAGTTAAATCCCAGTTTCTTGCCAGCATGTCGCACGAATTGAGAACGCCGCTTATATCAATTCTTGGATTAACTGAACTGATATTAAAGGACGATTTTACTCCGGTTAAATCAAAAGAACGACTTGGAATAGTTTTCAGGAACGGGAAAAAACTTTTAGGAATGATTACTAATATTCTTGAATTCTCTAAAATAGAATCGGGCAAGATTGAGACTAAAAAGGATAACTTTTTATTAAACGATCTGCTGGAAGAGATAAGACAAAATATAGAACCGATTTGTCTGGAAAAGAAATTAAAATTTTTTATTCAGAAACCATCCGGTAAAAATTTTCTTATTAACACAGATAAAAGCAAACTTGAGCAAATAGTAAATAACCTGCTGACAAACTCAGTAAAGTTTACGGAATCGGGTGAAATAATTCTTTCAGTAAGTATGGAGAATAATAACGGACTGAGCTTCAGTATTAAAGATACAGGAATTGGAATCTCAGAAGAAAATCTGCAATTGATATTTTCAGAATTTCGTCAGATTGATGGAAGCACATCGCGTAAATACGGCGGGGCCGGATTAGGATTAGCTATTACTAAACGATATGTAGAATTGCTTGGCGGGACCCTTTCGGTAAATAGTGTGGTTGGCAAGGGGAGTGAGTTTAGTATCACAATACGTGAAGCAATCCTGGATGTAATTGATATCCCGGATAAAAAATTCCTTGTTCTGGACGAAGAAACAAGTAATAATTCCCAATCTAAAACAGTAATGATTTATTGTATCAAGACTGAAACTAAAAAATTGATTGCGGATTACTTTGGCTCTTATAATTATAACATACTTCCATTTGGTCCGGATGATGTTCAAAACCCGTCATTTAATCTTTCTTCTGAAGATTCTATAATATTTTGCTATAATGAAAATCAACCGGATATTTGGCAAACTGTTTTAAATCTTAAAGCGAACTTATCAACACAGGAATGTAATGTTATAATTATTTCAATACTTGAAAAAGAAAAGGTCGGCTGGATGCTTCCTGTACACGACATTCTGGTAAAACCGCTTACACAAAATGGAATAAGAAATTTAATTGGAAGAATAGAATCTTTTGCGGAATCCAAAGTATCCAGAATCTTTTTTGTTAGTCCAAATAAGGAAGAGTTTACAGTAACATTTGGCTCAGATAACTTTACTGAAAATGTAAATTATTATCAGGATCCGGATGAAGCTTTTAATAATCTTAATAGAGATTCCATTCAGATTGCACTTATTGACTTTGATTCTTTTCAAACAGAAGCTTTGAGATATTTATTGAATATTAGCCGATATAAACTGACCAGGAATGTTTATTCTGTTTTTTATTCCCATAAAGATTCCTCCTGGATTGATTTTCTAAAATTGAATGAGGAATTAAAAGAGCTAACACTAAAAAATAAGTACCATCCGCTGGATGTATTAAAAGATTTGAAAGACCGGTTGAAGATAGAACAAAGTATTGTAAATCAAAAACAAAAATTAATTGAAGAAAATGTTTACGATAATTATTCTGCTGAGGATAAAGGAATTAATGCAGACTCAAAGCATACAGTATTGATTGTTGATGACGACCCGGATACGCTTTTTACGATCGGTGAAATAGTTAAGGAGATGAACTACGATACGATATTTGCGCATAATGGAATGGAGTGTTTGGTAATGCTGAATCATATAAAGCCGGATTTAATATTACTCGATATTATGATGCCGCAGATGGATGGATTTGAAACTATTAAAAGAATCAGAAGCGATAGTCGGTTTTCTTCTATTCCGGTTATTGCTCTTACTGCTTACGCTATGCTGGATAATAAAAATGTAGTTACTAAAAATGGTTTTAATGATCTTGTAACTAAACCCGTTAATTCAACCCTTCTTGATTCTAAAATTAATCTTTATATAAAGAGTAAGGTAAATATATAATGAAAAAAATTCTTGTTATTGATGATTATCCCGATAATGTATTTCTCTTACAGGACCGTTTAGAGAAGGAAGGTTTCGAAGTATTAAAAGCATATGACGGTGAAATGGGAATTCAGAAGGCAATTTCTGAGAAACCGGATTTAATTCTTCTGGATATTATGATGCCCGGTGTTTCCGGGTATGATGTATGCAAAACTTTATCTGCCAATGACGATACAAAACTGATCCCGATAATTCTTTTAACCGCACTTACAGAAGCTGATAATTTACGCGCGGGTCTTCAAGCCGGTGCGTTCGATTATATCAAAAAACCGTTTAACAAAACAGAACTTGTCGCAAGAATAAATTCTGCACTCAGATTCAGCGAAACAAACAAATTTCTTATCGAGATAGAAAAGATAAAAACTTTTGCAGCTACAGTTGTTACTGCTAACCACGAGATTAAACAACCGTTAACATTAATAAATCTTTCAACAACAGCCATTCGAAGAGAACTTACAAAAGAGGATCCTTCCAACGATATTGTATTAAAACGTGTGGAATTTATTGAAAATGCTGCAAGAGATATTATTAAAGTTCTTGAAAAAATGGGCTCGATTAAAAAACCGGTAATTACACCATACGTTAATAACCTTAATATAATCGACTTGAATTCTGAAGAGCAAAAATCTAATTGATCAATTCCCTTATTACGTTTAACATCTCTTCAAAGTTGTATGGTTTGGTTATCACCCGGTTTACAAGTTCGTTTATTTTCTCCTCATTTGAATAGTCGCTCTGTGAACCGGTTGCTAAAATTATCGGTGTGTTTAGTTTCATCTCTCTAATTTTTTTGATACAGGTAAGACCATCCATGTCCGGCATCTTCTGATCAATAATTAAAAGGTCCGGAGTGTTTCCGTTATTCAGTTCCTTAATTACTTCATCGCCGTTTGCGGCTGTTATAACCTTGAATTCGTATGATACTAATAATTCTGCGAGTAGTTCTCTTAGGATATCTTCGTCTTCGGCAATTAATATCGATTTTGTCTTTAGTTCAACTTCCTCTTTTAAGCTAGGAACTGCCGGAAATTTTAAGGTAAATTCCGTCCCTTTGTTTTTTTCGCTCGCAACTTTTATTACACCGCCGTAATCGTCAACAATTTTCTTTACAATTGAAAGTCCGATACCACTGTTTTTCTTTTTAGATTTTGTAGAGAAATTATTATCAAAAATAAATGGCATAACAGAGGGGTCTATTCCTTCTCCATTATCCGCAATTTTTATTTGAACAAACGATCCGCCTTCGAATAGTTTAGGATCTCCACTTACAGGTTTTGGATTGGAAGCCCAGATGCTGATAATTCCTTTCTCCTTGATTGCTTCCGAAGCGTTTATAATTAAATTCATAAAGATTCTGTAATAATCCGAATACCTTCCTTCAACAAATGAAAGTTTTGATTCCAGTTTCAGGTTAAAGGTAATTTTACCTTTAAGATGTATTGATATTGTGTTTATTAAATCGGTTAAAAGTGTATTCAGGTTTATTCTTTTCTTCTTGGAGGATTTATTTTCCGAAAGCAGATCCTCAATTATTTCTGCAGCCATGTAAGTTCCGTTTTCGATACTGCTTATTAACGGAATAACATCTTCGGGATTAGATACTTTTTTCTTGAGGAGTTCTACACTGTTTAGAATTCTGGTTAGAATATTATTCAGATCGTGGGCAATATGACTTACTGGAGCAATATCTTCTTTCTGCTGCATTCTACTTCAGATTATATTTTATGATTTTTGAATAAAGAGTTTTCTGACTGATCCCCAAAACTCTCGAAGTATTTTCACGGTTCCAGTTATATTGATCCAATGCCCGTTTAATATGAGACCTCTCCAAATCATCAAGCGAAACGAGCGAGCCGTCCTCCCTAACAAAATTTGAAAAATCAAAATCGTCTTTTGGAATATTTAAATCTTTTGGTTGAATAAGATCTCCATCGGAAAAAATAATTGCCCGCTCTATAATATGATCTAGCTCTCTAACGTTGCCCGGAAAGTTGTAACGCATTAATTCTTTCTTAGCTTCTTCGGATAATCTTTTAACCGATCTTACTGGAGATTTCTTTTGAAGGAAATATTCGGCTAAAAGTAATACATCGCTCTGTCTTTCACGTAGCGGGGGAATAGTAAGTGTAATTACATTTAGCCGGAACAACAGGTCCCTTCTGAAATTCTTGTTCTCGGCTTCCTGCATAAGGTTTTTATTTGTAGCTCCAATTACTCTTACATTGGACGATAAATTTGTAATTCCTCCAACTCTTCTAAATTCTCCGTTTTCAAGAAAACGTAAAAGTTTTGGTTGAAGAGATAAACTCATTTCACCAATCTCATCGAGGAATAAAGTTCCTCCATTTGCAATTTCAACAAGCCCTTGTTTTGAGGTCTTGGCATCAGTAAATGCACCCTTTTCATATCCAAAAAGTTCGCTTTCCATCAATTGATCCGGTAACGAAGCACAATTAATTGCAACAAACGGTTTATCTTTTCTGGCGGAGTTTTTATGAATGTATTCGGCAAAAATTTCCTTACCTGTTCCGGTCTCTCCTTCAAGCAGAATATTGGATTCCGATTTCGCTGCTCTTTCGGCAAGTTTAACTACATTTTTAATGCTATCGCTTTCACCAATAATAGAGTTTGGAATTACCTGGTTAATTTTTGAAGAGAGGATTTTATTTTTGATTATTAAATCTCTGTGCTCTAATGCTCTATCAATTGTTAAACAGAGCTGACCGAACTCATAAGGCTTGGTAATAAAGTCATATGCGCCCTGTTTAATACAGTCAATGGCTGTTCTTACATCTGTTTTGGCAGTTAATACAATTACCTGCGTAGAAGGATGATTTTCTTTTACATATAGCAGAACTTTTTCGCCGTGAACTTCTCTCATTTCAAGATCTAATAAAAGCACGTCGTAGGGTCTCTTCTTGAAATTTTCTATAGCATCTTTACCGTCATAAACAGTATCAACATTATGTCCTTCATTTACTAATTCTTCTTTTAGGAGATAACAGAGAGTCTCATCATCATCGGCAATTAATATTTTGGTGTCTTTCATTTAAGTGTATCGATTAATTTTTTCTAAAAATAAAGAATTTTAATCATAAATCCTTGATTAGTATCAAAATGATTTTTGAGAAGCAAAAATAGGCAAATTGAATAAAATTGATGAATAGAAGGTTTGTATTTTTAGAAGGGATGGTTTATATTTGTGCCTCAAATTTTGATGGAGGGCGCGTAGCTCAGGGGTAGAGCATATGCCTTTTAAGCATAGGGTCGGTGGTTCGATCCCACCCGCGCTCACTAATTATGTTGAATTCTAATTTAATATCGAATCTTAATTGGTGGTGGAGAAATTTTTCTCTGCCATCCTGATGCTATTTAAATAATAAACTTAACAAAAGCCGTGGATGGTAGAACCGTTCACGGCTTTGTTATATTCGGCCGTGAACTTCCATTAAACGGCTTTATTTTTTAAAACCAAAGGAGGTTCACAATGTCCAGCAGTAAAATTGTTTTTCTAGAACAGAACAAAATTCCAACAAATTATTACAATATTCTTGCAGATATGCCGGAACCAATGGCACCACCTCTTCATCCAGGTACAAAAGAACCGGTTGGGCCACAGGATTTATCGGCAATTTTCCCCATGGATCTTATCTTACAGGAAGTTTCATCCGAAAAATTTATTGAAATACCCGATGAGGTTCTGGACTTATACAGAATAAGCCGTCCGACACCATTGATAAGAGCATCTAATCTCGAAAAGTATCTTGATACACCTGCAAAAATATTTTTTAAGTACGAAGGTGCTAATCCAACCGGAAGTCATAAAACCAATACTTCTTATGCTCAGGCATACTACAATAAGAAAGCTGGAATAAAAAAACTTGTAACGGAAACAGGTGCAGGACAGTGGGGAAGTTCATTAGCTATGGCATGCAAGCATTTTGGTTTAGAGTGTGAAGTGTTTATGGTAAAGGTAAGTTATCATCAAAAACCTTATAGGAAAACATTAATGAATCTATTTGGAGCAGAAGTTCATGCAAGCCCATCAACACTTACAAATGCCGGAAGGAAAGTATTAGAAACCGATCCCGACTCTCCCGGGTCACTTGGAATTGCAATAAGCGAAGCAATTGAAAAAGCCGTGCAGAGAGATGATACAAATTATAGTTTAGGCAGTGTTCTAAATCATGTGTTATTGCATCAAACTATAATTGGAGAAGAAGCGCGCGTTCAATTTGAAATGATCGATGAATTCCCCGATGTTGTAATCGGTTGTGTGGGCGGTGGAAGTAATTTCGGGGGAATAGCATTTCCATTCCTAAGAGATAAATTGAATGGAACAAGAAAAGATCTCAAAGTAATTGCTGTAGAACCAGAATCATGCCCTACTCTTACAAAAGGTAAATTTGATTATGATTTTGGTGATGAGGCATGTATGACGCCCCTCTTGAAAATGTACACGCTCGGTCACGAATTTATTCCACCCAGTATTCATGCGGGTGGATTGAGATACCATGGAGCAGCTCCAACAATTTCGCATCTTTATAATCTCGGATTTATAGATGCTTCTGCATACAACCAGAATGATGTATTTGATGCAGCAAAAATATTTGCGCAGACAGAAGGAATTGTTCCCGCGCCGGAAAGCTCTCATGCAATTAAAGAAGCAATTGAACAGGCAAACAAATGTAAAGTTGAAGGTAAGTCGAAAACAATTTTGTTCAATCTATCCGGGAATGGATTTTTAGATCTCGGTGCTTATGAAATGTATTTGAACAACAAATTATAATTGGTGACTACAAATGCGGGATAAGTAGTACTATTTATTCCGCATTTAATTAATAAGTATTATAGTTATGTCCATAACGTTTGTGCCGGTGGGTCCGGTTTTAATAAGTCCATCAACTTTATTAAAGTAATTGTATGAATCATTGTTATTAAGGTAATTTAAAATATCCAGATTCAGTTCGATTGACTTATTCATAATATCTTTGCTTGCAATGGCGCCGGCAGCATCAGTTGGTCCATCGGTACCGTCGGTACCAACGCTCGCAATTAAGTAATCGAATTTTACATCACTCATTTCGTTTAATGCAGAAAGAACCAATTCCTGATTTCTTCCCCCTTTTCCATTACCTGTAATTGAGACAGTTGTTTCTCCGCCAAATAGAAAGCATGCGGGTCGGGTTAGCGGCTTACCTTCGTTAAAAATCTGTCTGGCAATTTCTGCAGAAAATTTTCCAATCTCTCTTGCTTCCCCCTGTAAGTTATCGGAATACAATAAAACATTGTAGCCAAGAGATGCAGCTATTACTTTAGCATTCAGAAGAGCTTCTTTGTTATTACCAAGTATGATATTTGTGGTTCTTTCAAAAACTTTATTCCGGGGTTTAATGGTTTCGGGAATTTTACCATCAATGCCCCGTATAATGTAATCTAAAACGTTATTAGGTATGTGCTCCTTTATTTTATATTTTACCAGAATACTTAATGCATCATTAAAAGTGGATGGATCGGGCGAAGTAACTCCTCCTGCAATTGCTTCCAGTGGATCGTTAATAACATCGGATAAAATTAAACTTACGCATGTAGCCGGATAAATAGCCGCAGCCATTTTTCCGCCTTTTATATTCGATAGGTGTCGCCGGACTATATTCATCTCTTCTATGTTAGCACCGCTGTTAAGTAGAAGTCTAAAAACCTTCTGAAGTTCCTTCAATTGAATTTCCTCTGGTAATTTTTCCAGTAGAGCGGACCCTCCGCCGGAAAGGAGACATAATACCAAATCTTTCTCGGTAGCTTCTTTTGCAAGATCGAGAATTTCAGTTCCTGCTCTTAAACTGTTTTCGTCAATTACAGGATGACCGCATTCAATAATTTTAATTATCTTACACGGCGCTGAATGATCATATTTAGTCGAAACTATTCCGGTAAAAATTTTACTTCCTAACAATTTTTCCATTTCATAAGCCATATAAGCAGATGCCTTACCGGTTCCTAAAACAAAAATCCGTTCATATTCGTCCAGGTTGAATTTTAGGCTATTAACAATCAAATGATTTCCTTCAAGCATCACTTTTCTGTTAATTAACTCAATAGGTTTTACAGAATTGATAGCGGAATTGATGATCCGGTAAAGGTCTTCTTTTAATCTATTCATTTTGTCCTCATACAAAGATAAAAATTATTTACAAGATGATTGATAATATTGTAAATTGTAAACCAAGAATTAAACTTTATGGAATTGTGTGAACCCTTATATTCAAGTATTCATTGGCAGTTTTTTATTAAGTATAGTTCATGCTCTCATTCCCAGCCACTGGCTCCCTTTGGTTGCAATCGGTAAAGCAGAGAAGTGGAGTTCTTCCGAAACGACTACAGTTGCAATTATAACTGCGGTCTCGCACACATTCAGCACTGTTGTTATAGGAATTATCGTTGGGCTGGTTGGTTATAAACTTTCGGAGACTTATCACTACATAACCCACTATATTGCGCCGGTAATTTTAATTATTCTGGGACTTATCTACTTTTATCTTGAATACCGCCACAGTAAAATTAAGACTGCTCACCACCACCACCATGTTGATATTGATGGAATAGTAAAGAACAAAAAATCCAAGCGGTCAATTATACTTTCATTAAGTATTGCAATGTTCTTTTCGCCATGTCTGGAAATAGAAGTATATTATTTTACAGCAAGCCGGTTAGGCTGGATGGGTATAGGAATTGTCTCAACCGTTTATTTTTTTGTAACCGTAATTGGAATTGTATCGCTGGTTTATTTAGCATCCAGAGGAGTTCAGAAACTCAAATGGCATTTCCTGGAACATCATGAAAAATTGATTAGCGGTGTTATACTTATTCTTGTAGGACTCCTGGCATTCTTTGTTGATTTTTAATTTATAACATTATGATTGATTACATTAATATTGGATGCGGTCTTAAATACTTCTTTAGATATGCCGGGAAAGTAAATATCTTACACTCAGCAATTTAGGATGATCTGTTATCAATGAAAAAAATTTCTTTTGTAATAAACGGATTACTAAAGAATATAAACAGTAGAACCAAAGAGATAGAACTTCTTCTCGGTAAAGACTTCGATATATCATTTCATATTTCACAAAAGAGTACCGATTCAATTGACCTTTCGCGTAAATGTATTGAAGAAGGAACAGATTATATTATCGGAATCGGCGGGGATGGAACACTAAACGAAGTAATTAATGGTGTAATGTTGGCAGATAAAACCCAAAGAGAGAATGTTAAAGTGGGATTACTTCCAACCGGTTCCGGAAATGACTTTGCAAAATCGATGAATCTCGATAGCAAAGTTTCAACACTTAGAAGTTTGATTGAAAATGAAAAATCAATCGCGATTGATATCGGTAAGATTGAATGTAAGGATAAGAATGGAAATGATTCGATACGTTACTTTAATAATATTGCCGATGTAGGTTTGGGTGGTGAAGTAGTTGTTAAGGTTAATAAGAGCAGTAAATTATTCAGTCCAACTTTTAGATATCTTAAATCGTCAGTCGAAGCATTTTTTACATACAAAAAGAAAAAAATTAGATTTACCTCGCCTCACTTTACATGGGAGGGAGCCGTGTTAATTCTATGTCTTGCAAATGCAAATTATTTTGGAAGCGGATTGGGAATTGCACCTCATGCAAAAGTTGACGACGGTAAAATGGCTGTTGTAATTGCCGGCGAAATTAGTCTGTTCGATTATCTTAGAAACTTATCACGTATAAGGAATAAAGAAGTTATAAATCATCCCGGGATAATTTACCAGGAAGTTGAATCATGCACTATAGAACCGATTGAAGATAATCTATTGATTGAAACTGACGGAGAGCTTGCCGGTAACCTTCCACTTAAACTTAGTGTTCTCAACAAAGAAATTAAATTCCTGTCATAAAAAAAATGAGGTTGTCTTAAAAGCAATTTTAGAAGCACACCGAGCTAAGTCGAAGTGTGATTATAATCGAAATATTCAGTCTTTGACAATCTAAGACTGACAATGAGATACTTTTAAGACAACCTCCCAAAATTGTATTATAAACCCACCTCGTTCAAAATATTTTTAGCACCTGAGAATTTATCCAGAACCCATAGAACATAACGGATATCAACACCGATAGAACGGCTGTAAGATTCATTCCATGCAAAGTCATTTATAGTTGCTTCAAATGCGCGGTCGAAGTTTACACCGATTAATCTGCCGTATGCATCAAGAATTGGTGAGCCGCTATTACCGCCGGTTGTGTCCATGTTGTAAAGCATTGCAATAGGAAGTTTATTTCTCGTTTTGCTTACATATCGGCCGAAGTCCTTATTATCGTAGAGTGTGCGGAGCCTATCCGGTATTGCAAACTCTTCTCCACCAATAGAATTTTTTTCAATCACACCATCAATTGAAGTAAACGGCTCCATATAAGTTGCATCAGCAGGTGAATAACCCTTAATGTAACCGTAGGTTAAACGAAGCGTGCTGTTTGCATCGGGAATAAAGTTTGTCTGCTTCCAGATCATCTTAACATCCACAAGATCGCCGTAGAGTTTATTTAATTTGCCTTCATTACGTTCATTCAATTTTAGTAGTAATTGATTCTGCATTCTTAATTGGTAAACAAACTCTAATAACGGGTCTTTAAGGGAGGCAAGTTCTTCCAGTTTTTTTGTTAATAAGGAATTGAAATATTCGCTCCCTTTTATTTTTGCGCCAACTATTTCATTGTCAATAAACTCAGAAATTGTTTTATTGAAATCACCGCTCGCTGATTTAAGCAACTCATCAAGTGCTGCTATTTTAGATCCCTCACTAAATTTAACTGCATCGGAAAACATTTTGTGTAAAACAGTCTTCTCAAATCTTGTGTTAAGGTTGTTTATATTACTGATTGCCCTACTTATTGTTTGCTTAACGTTCCTTTCCTGGAATTGTTGGGTCCTTTCATTTTCAGGTTTCTGCATTTCTTCTGCATTAGAGAAAACAAAATTTGCGAGCGAAAGAGTATGGGACATGTTAAAAATTTGTCTGAAGAAAAGATCTGCCTGGGCAAATTCATTTACACTTTTAAATACATCATTAATTTCGCTTAATAGATTTCCGTAATTTGCTTTTAACTCGGGCTTAGATTGAATGAAGTTATTAAGCATTCTATCTTCTTCTTCTTTCTGAGCAACCAGGTTGATTTTTTTCAGTCCTTTAATTTTCCCTTTATAATTCTTCATTGTATTGGCAAGACTCTTTATGCGGTTAGCAGCTGCAAGTTCCAATTCCTTATCACCTTTGCTAATATCTTCTAATGTTTTGATTGCGAATTCGTACAGATCGGAAATATAAGGCAGAAGATAATCCTGTTGATACTTAACATACTGCGCTGGTCTGTGACGGAAAGTTCTTCCCGGATAACCGAGAATGAAAACAAAATCATTCTCTTCAACACCATCGGGATTTATTTTCAAAAACTTTTTCGGTTTGTAAGGAACATTTTCTTTTGAATAAGTTGCCGCTTTTCCATCGGGAGCTACGTATGCACGCAGCAAAGAAAAATCTCCAGTGTGTCTTGGCCAGACCCAATTATCCGTTTCGCCGCCAAAATTACCGATTGATTGAGGCGGTGCATATACAAGGCGTACATCACGAATTATTCGATACTTGAACAATACATAGGATTTGCCGGCAAACATTTCGGATACTTCGGCAACAATAGACAGCTCTTCATTATTTGCCGCCTGTGCAATCTCTCTTGATTTCTTTGCTATTGTCTGCGCACGAAGTGATGGGTCGCTAATGTTTTTAACCGCATCTAACACCTGAACGGAAACATCCTCATAAGATTCAAGTATACGGCAAGAATTCCCCAATGCTGGAATTTCTTCTTCCATTGTTTGTGCATGGAATCCGTTTTCAAGATAATTTTTTTCAACTGTACTTGCTCTTACAATTGAACCGTAAGCGCAATGATGATTTGTTATAATCAATCCTTTATCTGAAATAAATGATCCGGTGCAGCCACCAACATTCACAAGTGCATCGATTAGACTAATTCCATCGGGATTGTAAACTTCTTTAGGATCAATCTTAAGTCCGGCTTTAACCAGATCAACCTTGTCAATTTCACTTAGCGGGTACATCCCTTCTTCCGGTGATGCCGGAATCATACCAAGTATAAAAGAAAGCGTGATAAGAAGTGTTAATAGTTTAACCGGTTTCAGAAAGTGTTTCTTAATAATCATTTCTACTCCATGGATTTTTCAAAAAGAAATTTTGTCCCTGCAAAATAAACTTTTGCAACCATACAATGGAAGGAAAATCCAACCTTCAATTTTAGCAGTTGTTAAATGATCAATTCAGCTCTACGGGCACAATACTCCTTTTTATGTTACCATAATCAGATTTACAAATCTCTAATCTAACAGATTGTCCGTGGAACTAAAAATTACAATTATGGGTTATGATTTGAGAATTTAACTAGTGGAAAATGAATAAAAGCGCAATAATAATTGGAACAGGATTAGGAGGTCTTTCAACCGCTTTACGGCTCTCGTCAAAGGGTTATAAAGTAATTCTTCTCGAAAAACATTCAACGCCCGGCGGTAGAATGAATATTATTGAAATGGATTGTTTCCGTTTCGATATGGGTCCTTCTTTTATGAGCATGACCTATGAATTTGATGAATTGTTTAATGCAGTTGGAATAAAAAATCCTGTAGAGTTTGAAGAACTCGAACCATTGTATCAGGTTTATTTTGAAGGTAAGGAAAAGCCGAGACGAATTTTTAAGGATTTGCAAAAACTGGAAGATGAATTCAAGGATGTTGAACCGGATTTAGCTGCTAAAGCAGATGCATATTTGAAAAGAGCTGCACAATTCTGGCATGATACCCAAGACAAAGTTGTTAAGTCCAACTTTGATAGCATGATAAAATATCTGCTCAAATTTTCAACTGTTCCGTGAGAACATATTCCATATCTCTACAAAACAATGTGGAGCGAGGTAGATAAGCAATTCAAATCCGAGGAAGTAAAAATTATCTTTTCATTAGTTGCATTTTTCCTCGGTGCAACTCCATTCCAGACGCCGGCTATCTATTCATTGCTAAATTACACCGAGATGAGGCATAATGGTTACTGGCGGATTAAAGGCGGTATGTACAGGCTAATTGAAGAATTGGTTAAGATTCTTAAGGAAAGGGGAGTTGAATTCCATTACAATACTGAAGTGATTAGTATTGGTTCTAATAACGGGATTATATGAAGTGATTGATCAGAATGGGAAGAAATGGAATGCAGATATTTTCATTCCCAATGCTGATGCTGCTTCTTTCCGTGGGCAGATTTTAGGTCGTAAGAAATTTAATGAAGATAAACTTGATAAGATGCACTGGACTCTTGCACCTTTTACAATCTATCTTGGAGTTAAAGGTAAAGTAAAGAATCTTGAACATCATAACTACTTCCTTGGCAGCAACTTTAAAGGTTATGCCGATACAATTAATTATTTCATTGGTGTTTATTGATCAGTATTACACCTTTACAGTAATGCTCTTTAGCGCAATTTTTTTGATTATGGCTATTTTGTATCATTCGAAGTATCTTGTTCTTAATTCCAGTTTATATTGGATGTGGATACTTTTTATGAATCTCCCTTTCTTCCTTGTAAATTATATTTTAACTTCTCTTCCGGTAGTTAGTTATTCTCCAGATGCAATTTGGGGAATTCGCATCACAACAATACCATTCGAAGATTTCTTCTATTCATTTTCAATGCTTTCGTTTTACCTTTTTGTTTACTTACTAATTAAAAAGAAATGGCTAAAAGAAAACGAATAGCCGTTATCGGTGCGGGTTTAGGTGGATTAAGCGCTGCAATAAGACTGGCTAAACAAGGTTATGAAGTTGATCTCTTTGAACAAGCCGAAAAAGCGGGCGGCAAAGCAAATGAAATAAATGAAAAAGGATTCAGATTCGATACCGGACCTTCTTTACTTACAATGCCATTTGTAATAAAGGAATTGTTTGAATATTCCGGCCAAAGAATTGAAAATCATCTTGATGTAATTCCCTTAAATAACCTTTGCAAATATTTCTATCCCGATGGAACAGTCATTAATGCTTACTCCAATGTTGATAAATTTGCAGAAGAAGTTTCGACAAAAACAAAAGATGCAGCCCAATCCGTAAAAAGTTACTTAAAATACGCCGAGAAGATTTATGACCTTACTACGGATCTCTTTTTGTTAAGCGATTTTTCCAACGCAAAAAACTTTTATAAACCGGGGGCACTTAAGACTCTGTTCCAAATCAATAAAATAGATCCGTTCCGGTCGATGCATAAAGCGAATAAAAGTTTTTTCAAGGATCCCAAGACAATTCAACTATTCGACCGCTATGCAACCTATAACGGATCTAATCCGTTTAGTGCGCCGGCAACACTTAATATTATTCAGCATGTTGAATATAATCTTGGCGCATTTATTCTTAAAAAGGGCGTCTATTCACTTGTTGAATCATTATACAGGATAGCGAAGAATAAAGGTGTAAATTTCTTTTTTAATTGCAAGGTAACACAAATAATACATGATAATTATGTTATTAAAGGATTACTGGTTAACAGAAATGGAATACATGAAAAAAAGGATTATGAAGTTATTATTACCAATGCTGATGTAAATTATACGTACAATAATTTACTGAAGGATTCAGTTTCAAAATCTGCAAGCCGATATTCTAAACTTGAGCCTTCAAGTTCAGCACTTGTTTTTTACTGGGGTGTAAAAGGAGAACATGATAATCTGGAAGTACATAATATTTTATTCTCAGAAGATTACAGGAATGAATTTAAGGATTTGTTCGAAAGAAGTATTTGTCCCGATGACCCAACAGTATATCTATATATCATCCAAATTTAACAGCAGTGATGCCCCCGAAGGTCATGAAAACTGGTATGTGATGATAAATGCACCTTACATTAAGAATCAGAACTGGAAATTGGAAATAGAAAAAAGCCGTAGAAATATTATCGGGAAAATAAATACAATTCTCGGAATTGATATCGAAAGTAAAATTGTATCCGAAAAAGTTCTTACACCGGAAATGATTGAAAAAACTACAAGCAGCTTCAGGGGAAGTCTATACGGAATTTCATCGAATGGAAAAAGTGCAGCATTTGTAAGACAGAAAATTCGTTCAAAAGAATATAGCGAATTATACTTTTGCGGAGGAAGCGCTCATCCCGGCGGCGGTATTCCTTTAGTAATTCTATCCGGTAAACTTGCTGCAGAAGCAATTATAAATTCATAATTCAGATTTAAATTCTTAATAAATTTTTATTGGTTTATATTTCCGTAAGTATCTCAAGCTATTTATGATAAAAGCCGATCATAAGAAATATGCAAGATGGTTGTTCATTCCTTATATGAATAATCTGCTTAGAAAGAATTTCAGCCATTTCTACCTTGTAAATGACTTCCCTGAAATTCCCGTCGATCAGGGACTTATTATTACACCCAACCATATTAGCTGGTGGGATGGATTTTTTGCAGAGTATCTCTTCAAAAAATTCTTGAACCGTAAACTCCACATAATGATGCTGGAAGAACAATTGAAACGTTTCTGGTTCTTTAAAAAGCTCGGTGCATATTCTATTAATCCTGATTCACCAAGAAGCATTATTGAAACCGCTAATTATACAAGGCAAATTGTAAATAGCAGAGAGAACTTTGTTGTAACATATCCACAGGGCGAGATAGAATCTTTTGAAAAACGTCCACTCACGTTAAAGAAAGGTCTTAATTATTTTATAAAGAGAATAGAAAAGGATTTTCTTCTACTGCCGGTTGGATTCAAAATTCATTACTATAACGAAAAATATCCGTCGATAATTTGCCGGTTCGGACTTTTATTCGAAGGGAAGAGAACGGTTGATGCTTATCCCTTCTATGAAGCTGCATTTATGACTAATCTTGATATGCTAAGTAAAGCCGCTGAAGAGAAATCATTTGTTAAGTACCTGTTTGCTAAATGATTCTGAATATTTTTTTTATATCACTCCTTATTTTGAATCTGCTTTTCCTTGCAATAATAGTTTACAATTTTTTTACAGCTCCATCAATTAAAAATCGGCAGATCAAATCTGAAAACGAACCAGAAATATCTTTACTTATTCCGGCAAGGAATGAAGAGAAGAATATTCCGGATTGCCTTGACGCAACATTAAATCAGTCTTACCAAAAATATGAAGTGATAATTCTGGATTACGATTCACATGACGACACATATAAAATTGCCGGGCAATACAGCAGGAATGATGAACGGGTAAAAGTAATAAAAGGGAAACCATTGCCGGTTGGCTGGCTCGGTAAGAACTGGGCATGCTTTCAATTAGCACGGCAAGCTAAGAATGACCTGTTCCTATTTATTGATGCAGATGTTCGATTAAATAAATATGCGGTTGAGAATGCATTAAGTACTTTTGAAGAAAGGAAATTAAATCTGCTTTCTGTATTTCCTTCTCAAAAAATTAATGGTTTAGGAGCCCAACTGGTTGTTCCATTGATGAACTGGATTTTATTAGCATTCCTTCCGCTTATAAAAGTTTATACTTCTCCCAAATCTTCTTTTGTTGCAGCAAATGGGCAGTTCATCCTGATAGATAGAACAACTTATGAAAGTACGGGCGGACATAGTTCTGTGCGAGATCAGGTTGTTGAAGATATGGAACTTGCGCGCCGGGTTAAGAAACGCGGACTTAAAATGTTAACTGCACTTGGAAGCAATTCTATTTATTGTAAAATGTACAATTCCTTTGAAGAATCTGTTAACGGGTTTTCAAAAAACTTTTACAGGGGATTTAATATTAACCCTATCCTGTTTTTGCTGCTGCTTACTTTTATAGCATTTGTTTTTTTCGCTCCGCTAATTTTTGTGTTTGTGAACATTAATTTCCTGTTGGTTGTTATCATAATATTAACAGGAAGGGCATTAATTTCTTTTATTAGTAATCAGAGCATTCTAATAAATACAATGTTTCATTTTCTACAAATGTCGGTGCTTCTATTTGTCGGATTAAAATCGGTTTATGGCGCATTGATAGGAACACATTTATGGAAGGGAAGAAAAATATAATTACTAAAAATTCAGTAAGATTCCTCATTATTATTTTCCTGGTCGGGATCTTTGGACATATCAATCCCGGCACACGCGAATTAATGTTGTGGCTTACACCCTTTACACTTTTTATAACGATGGGTGTCGTGTTCTATTCATTGATATGTGAATCTAATAATAAGCTGATTGCATGGTTCTTCCTTACATATATTCTTACATTCATTCTTGAAGTGGTCGGTGTAAAATCCGGACTGATTTTCGGAAATTATTCTTACGGTTCAACACTCGGATTAAAATTGCTAAGTGTTCCTCTTATAATTGGATTGAACCGGGTGTTTGTTATACTTGGCGGGATTTCAATTGCACAAAAAATAACGAGCGATAAAAATCTATCCGCGTTAATTACAGCTATGGTTGCAGTCGTATTCGATTTAATTCTTGAACCCGTCGCAATCAAACTGGATTACTGGACGTGGCAGAACGGCAACATACCTTTGCAGAATTACATGGCATGGTTTGTTATTTCATTCCTCTTCGCATGGATTTATAACCGTATGAATCTTAACCTTAAGACCGATTTACCTAAAATTTATCTTGCAGTGCAAACAGTGTTTTTTATTTCACTTCTAATTTTTATTTGAGGTGCTGATGGGTATTATAATTGCGCTTACAATAATTATTGTATGGATTTCTCATCTTGCATATATTCTTACATCTGTGACTGTTGATTTTACTTCACCGGTCTTTTACCTGCATATCCTGGTTCAAGCATATTTATACACGGGATTATTTATCACCGGGCATGATGTAATGCATCAAACAGTAAGCGGTAACAAGAAATTAAACCGTGCTATTGGGACAATTGCAACTTTCCTATATGCGGGGTTATCTTATAAGAGATTAATCACAAATCATTTTAAGCAACACAGATATCCGGGCACAGCGGATGATCCGGACTTTAATGTGAAATCTCAGAACTTTTTTATCTGGTGGGTATCATTCATGTTCAGGTATGCAACAATTCCCCAGTTATTAGTAATGGCAATAGCATTTAACGTATTGAAGATTGGTGTGCCGGAAATTTCGCTCTGGTTTTTCTGGGTTATACTGGCTTTCTTAAGTTCGCTGCAGTTATTCTTCTTCGGAACATATTTACCTCATCGTAAACCGCATGATCACGAAATGGAATCTCATAAAGCGAGAACACAAAAGAAGAATCATCTTTGGGCAATGCTCTCTTGTTATTTTTTCGGATATCATTTTGAACATCACGATGCACCGCACACACCATGGTGGCAATTATATAAAACTAAGTAAAATATTGTTAGCTTCGGGGCAACTCAATTGTGAAGACGGTGCCAAGTTGTTTATCCGATACGAATGATACTTTGCCGCCAAGGTTCTGTTCAATTATCAGCTTTACACTGTAAAGCCCTACGCCCCTTCCTTTCTTTTGTTTTGTGCTGAAAGATCTCTGGAAAAGTTGTAATTGAACGTTTTCAGGGATTAATTGTGAATTATAGACATTCAGATAGATAGTATCGTCTGTAACGTATGGATATATTTTTACTTCGTCATTATTCATGGTAGCTTCAAGTGCGTTTTTGATAAGGTTACCAAGCGAACGCACAACAAGAACTTTATCGGTTTTTACAGAAATGTCTTTTTCCAGAAAGGAAGCTGAAAAGTTTTTACCGATTGATAATTCATGGCTCTGATAGAGATCGAAAGCGGAAATTAAAATATCGTTAACAGAAGCTTCTTTAATGTTTACCTGAAGATTTCCTTCTTCAGCATGTCTTATTTCCTGTTGCAGCAGAATTTCATTTAACAATTGCTCCGAAGAGATCATAAGTGCTTTTACAAGCTTCTCTTTTTCTGTACTATCATTTTCTTTTATAAGTAATTGAGTAAGACCGTTTATTGCCCCGGATGTGTTCAGAATATCATGAAAGAAAATTCTTTCAAGAGCGTCTTTCCTTTTTTCACTTGAAATGTCTTTAACGGAAAACAAAGTGTAATAATTATTTTTAAAATTGATTGACTGAGTGAATACAGAAAATTCCCGGGAATATTCTTTTTCATCAATTAACGAAGTTATTTTACATTCCTCTTCAACTTTTTCTTTTTTATCCCATGAATATTTAATTGCTTTTGCAGCCCCGCATTCACGGCATAATGTAGCTGTTCCGCATCCTCGAGGCGGTAATTTTGCATGGATGCAATTCAATGCTTCACCAATTCTTTTTCCAAGAATTTGTTCCGGCTCTTTTACTCTGAATGCTGAATAAGCTTTATTGTTGAATGCAACTATCTGGCGGTTTCGGTTTAATACTACAACAAATTCCGGAAATCCTTCTAATATCTCACCGATAAGGGGATTAACTTTAAATAACAAAAAATCATCTATAATTTCTTCGGGTTCAGAACGTTCTGGATTATCGAAATATGTTTCCGGTTGCATTAAGTTTCCTATTTGAAGTAATATCTTGCGCCAAGTGCAAGATCAAGATTTAATGATGTAGAAGGAATTATATTAAATACCGGAACGACTTCGAAAAAAACATCGATCGGGAGTTTTTCGTTTAACCAGGCAATTCCAACAACACCTCGTGCACCCAGAGAATTATCGGAATTATTTATAAATCTTATCCTTGCACCAAATCCGTAATAAACCGGTAATCTATAATCCGATTTTATTACATCGAAAGCATGGTAGAGGTAATCGGCATGAATTGATAATGCGCTGAACTTCTGGACGAATGAATATGCCAGTCCGAAATCGAATGCATTATCACTGCTAACCCAGTATTTTCCGCTAAATCCTGTCGGCTCTCCAATCATTAATCCTAACCCGAATCCTTTATCCTGGGCTTTCAAACTGCAATTAAAAATTAATAAAAAAGAAACAGCTGATATTATAATTAACTTTTTCATGATTATCCGGCTTCCTTCCTTTTATAAACTGGTGCGAATTAACGAAAAAAAGTTTACAAATAAAAATTAGTTTTTAATTTCAAACTGTAATATTATATACCCGGTTATTATTCAATAATTCTTAAATTTCATTACCAAATCTATCCGAGGGTTAATGAACAGTCAATCAATTAATGAACTGATAAAAAATTACTCAGCTCAATTCGATTACAATAAAAAGCAAACAGCTATTATTCTGGCTGCAGGACATGGTAAAAGAATTAAATCCCGGACATCTAAAATGCTCCACAAAATCTGGGAAATACCAACTGTAGAACGAGTCTATAATGCATACCACGAAGCTCTTGGCGATTCAAACATAATTATTGTTGTTGGTATTAAAGCCGAAGAGGTTATTAAAACTGTCGGTAGAAAAGAATCTGTAATCTATGTAAATCAGGAAGTTCAAAATGGAACCGGTCATGCTGTTCAGGTTGCACTTGATGTAATTGAACCGCAAAAGTATGATGGGTCAGTCTATATTTTACCCGGCGATATGGGATTAATTAACAGCGAATCGATAATCGATTTTCAAAAATATTTTGCCGGTTCTGAAACTGATATGGTTGTTTTAACTGGAATGTTCGAAGGGAAGATTGAGGATAATTATTATGGAAGAGTGATCAGGGTACCTGAAAAAAATAAAAAACAGCTTGCTAATTCCGGTAAAGTAATTGAAATAATGGAGTATAAAGACATAATTAGTCTGGACGAATCAAAACCCTATAGTGTTAATTATAAAGGTAAGAAATTTGAATTCACAAAAAAGGAATTGATTGCAAACCGTGAATTTAATAGCGGAGTATATGCATTTAAGTTTAAGCCACTCGAAAAAATGATCAAAGAAATCGGAACTAATAATGTTCAGAACGAAATGTATCTTACAGACCTGATTTATCTTTTCAATAAAAGCGGTTTAAGTGTTTCTGCGGTTTCTCCTAAAGATCAATATGTTCTTATGGGATTCAATAATAAATCCGTTCTTAAAGAGATGGATAATATTGCCCGGTCCATTGTTTATGAAAAACTAAAGGACCTTGTTGAAATCTCGGATCCGGATGATTTCTTTATCGACGAAAGTGTTGTGGATGATATTATTGAATTGGATAAGAAAGGAATTCCACTCGATATTAAAATCGGCAAAGGCGCTTATGTTGGCAAAGGAGTAAAAGTGAATTACAACCTTACAATTATGAAAAATGTTTTTCTTTCCGGACAGGTTGAATTTGGTAAATATGTAACTATAAAGGATAATGCTCAACTTTCCTGTTTCTATGGTCAGAAAATTGAATTGGGAGATAGGGCAGAAATCTTTAGCGGTAACATCATTAAAGGCAACGTAAAAACAGGAAGTAACTCTGTAATCGAATCGGGAGTTAGAATTACCGGTAGCGATGAATGCCCTACACAAATTGGGGATAATGTTACAATAAAAGGAATTACTTATTTATTCGGCTCTATAATCGAAAACAATATTCAAATTGAACACTCGGTATTAGTAAAGAAAAGGATTTACAAACCGGAAAATTCCAAACAGGAGATTTATAAAGTAAAATATTATCTGCCGGAAGCCGAAGGACTTGATGCAATAGAAGATTTAAAAAAATAAAAGGCAACTTAAAACAGGTTTAAGTTGCCATTAAGAAAAATAGATAAAAATTATTTTGCAGCAGTAAGTTTATTTACGTGTTTAGTAAGCTGCGATTTTTTTCTTGCGGCAGTATTTCTATGCAATCTTCCTTTAGAAGTCTCTCTATCCAGTGTTGCAACTGCAGATTTTAATATTGTTTCAGCTTGTGGTTTATCTTCTGTAGTATAGACTTTCTTTACCAGTGTTTTAACTTTGGATAAAGCCGCCTTATTTCTTTCACTTCTTTTTTTGCTTTGTCTTATTCTTTTTTTTGCCGACTTATGATGCGCCATTCAAAATACCTTAAATTTGTTAAAAAACGTGCGTAAATATAGCACTCTAAGCCATTCGAATCAAATAATCCTTACTCTTTGAAGAATAGTCGTTAAAGGAAATATCTTATTATTTGAGCTGAAAAACCGGCTTAAATTAATAGCAGCATTAGAATTTTCAATAGAATTAACACATGCCGGTGAATCATCTCTTTATTTGATTGGTTAATTAAAGTCTTGTTATCTTTGCACCCACAATTGAGAAAGTAAAGAATTGTTAAAGGTAAACGAAATATATTATTCAGTTCAGGGAGAAAGTTCTAAAGCAGGACTTCCATGTGTATTTATAAGATTGACTTACTGTAATCTAAGGTGTTCCTACTGCGATACCGAATATGCTTTTTATGAAGGCGAGGAAAAAACTATTGAAGAAATTATTCGTGAAGTCCTAAAGTATAACTGTAATCTTGTTGAAATAACCGGCGGCGAACCGCTTGTTCAGAATGAATCGCTCGAATTAATGAAGAAACTTTGCGATGAAGGATTTGAAGTGATGATTGAAACCGGCGGAAGTTTACCGGTTAAAGAGATCGATAAAAGGGTAATGATTATTATGGATCTAAAATGCCCGTCGAGCAAAATGATGAAAAAAAATTTGTATGAGAATATAGAATTCCTAAAGAAAACTGACGAAATTAAATTTGTAATAGGTAATAGAGAAGATTATAATTGGTCCAGAGAAATAATTGCAAAGTATAATTTGAATGAGAAATGTTCCATACTTTTTTCTGTAGTATTCGGTCAATTAGAGCCGGTTCAACTTGTTAACTGGATTTTGGAAGACCGGTTAAATGTCCGTTATCAATTACAAATGCATAAAATTATCTGGCATCCGGAATCAAAAGGTGTATAATGAAAATTGCAAAAGAGTTTAAATGGGAAATGGGTCACAGGTTACCTTTCCACGAAGGCAAATGCAGAAATCTGCACGGGCATTCTTATCGTTGCATGATAGAATTAACAGGGCAGCCGGATAAAAACGGAATGTTACTCGATTACTATGAACTGAAGAAAATTATTGATCCGATAATTGATAAAATGGATCACTCGTTTATGGTTTTTGAGAAGGATTTAGAATTAATTGAAATGCTCGATAAACTCGGATCGAATAAATTGGTTGTTAATTTTGAATCAACCGCAGAAAATATCTGTGTTTATTTGCTGAACGAGATCAGGAAATCATCTCTTCCCTCAAATGTTGAATCCGTTAAAGTGAGAGTTCTGGAAACAGATAATACGTATGCCGAAGAAGAGAGCAAGATTTAAGCGGATTTAAGTTTTTCAGCTTCTTTTAGTATCAATGGTATAATTTCACCTGACTTACCAAAAATTGAGTAATCGGCATAGTTAGACATATCAGTTGGTTCAATATTTATTTCAACAATATAAGATCCGGCGCGTTTAGCATTCATTGGAATATAAGCAGCCGGATAAACAACAGCCGAAGTTCCGGCAACAAAACAGATATCACTTTGTTTAGCAGAAGTTTCTCCACCGCTTAATTCATCTTGCGGAAGAAATTCCCCGAACCAAACTACATCCGGTCTTATAAGTCCGCCGCATTTTTTACAGTGAGGCACGCCTTCTGTCTTTTCAAGATTAGATAAATCATAATATTGTTTGCAGTCAATACAAAAATTTCTTTCGATGTTACCGTGCAGTTCATAAATTTTTTTTGAACCGGCTCTTCGATGCAAGTTGTCGATATTCTGTGTAACTACGGTTACATCGTAATATTTTTCTAAACCGGCAATAGCAAAGTGACCGGGATTGGGTTGAGTATTATGAACAATTTCGCGTCGATGTTGATACCATTCCCATACCAGATCTGGATTTTGCAGGAAAGCATTAAAGTTTGCGAGTTCCTCCGGTTTCATTTTATTCCAGATACCGTCTTTTCCGCGGAAGGTTGCAATTCCGCTTTCTGCAGAAATTCCGGCTCCTGTAAAAAACACCAATCGCTTTGCGCTTTTCAGCTTATCTAAAAATTCCTGGTTGAAGATCATTATTAAAAATTAGAGCGGAGTAAGATTCTACTTTGCAAAAAAGAAATTCGTTACCCCGCTCTTTAGAAAAATTATTTGTTTTTGATTTCGTTTAAAGTCTGTTTTGCTTCGGCTTTCCGTTTATCATCATCTTGATGAGCGTTTTCAATGGTTAATGCTTTGTTCAACATTTCCCGTGCAGTTTTATATTCGTCTTCGCGGATTAATGAATTAGCATAATCAACATAGAACATAACATAGTTGGGAAATATTTCAATTGCCTTTTTGAATTCTTTAATTGCAATCTCATTATCTGCCCATCCCAAACCTAAAATTGAGCGTGCGGGTTTCCATTTTTCACTTGTCTTTGCGTGGGTTCTTCCAAGAACGTAATGTGCAACTCCCATAGCAAAATCATCCCCGTTATTTAGCTGAATTGCTTTTTCAACATCGGCTCTAACGGAATTAACAACACCGGCAACGGTAAAAACACCTTTGAAGAGAGCAATTTTACCATTTGCAATAGCACGTCTTAGGTAACTTACAGTTTTATTCGGTTCAAGTTTAATCGCCTTCTCAGCATACTCTAATGCTTTCTGATAAGTCGCCATTTGAGCATCTTCCTGTGCAGAAGTGCTTGTAGGCATTTTATCTCCTGTATCAACATATGTTCTGCTTAAACGCCAAACTACTTCCCAATTATCGGGGGATAGTTTTTCTGCTTTCAATAATGCTTCAAGAGCTTTTTCATTATTAAACTGGGAATAGAATTTATCGCACTCATCAATTAACTGTTCAACTGATTGAGCTGTGATGTAGCTGCTGAAGAGGAAGATAATTGTAAAGATTGATAAGAAAGTTTTTTTCATATGGTTATTCCTCAGATGTTGATTGATTAATCGTTTTCTTCTTCCCCCGTAAAATTATCAGGTATATAGAGTGAAGTATTAGCAAGTTGAAGAAATCTTGTCCATTTGCCGCCTCTATTCCTATCTGCTGCTATTGCATATTTATAAGCATTTGTTTTTGCACTTAGCTCATCTGCCTGGTATAGTACAATTGCTTCAAGTGTTTTTGGTTCTACCGGTGAAGCAAATTCTAATTTACCCTGATGACTTAATACTAAGTGCAGCAATTGGTTCTTTAAATCTTCCGGAAAACCGGGTATCTGTGTTACTGCTTTTTCTATTTCAATCGCACTTATTACAATATGACCGATGAGTTTTCCTTTATCGGAATAGTCAAATGAATTTTCGTAAGTAAGTTCTTCTGTTTTGCCGAAATCGTGAAGTAAAGCCCCGGTTATAAGTAAATCTCTGTTTAGCTCGGGATGAATCACTCCCATAAGATCGCAAATTTTTATAATCTCTAAAGTATGTTCTAGCAGTCCGTGCAAATAAGCGTGATGCCATGCTTTACCGGCGGGAGTTCTGCAAAACTTATTCAAATTTTCTTTGCTCAAAATAATTTTGATAAGAGTGTGAAGAAACGGATTTGTAATTGAACCGATAACCGAATTCAACTCGTCTATCATTTCATTTAGCGGGCGAACAGACCTTGGCAGAAAATCATCACTTGCAACATTATCTTTTTCATTAGAAAGACGAATCTTATCAATCCTGATCTGCAATACGCCGTTGAATTCCTCTAATACTCCGGCAACTTTTACTATTACTCCTTCTTTTATGTCATCAGCAACGTCATCAAATTTACTCCAAACTTTTGCGGGAAGAAGTGCGGATTGATCTCTTAATTCAAGATTCATAAATGGTTTGCCGTTCTTAGCGGTTTTAACCTCGGCTCTGGTAACGATTAGGAACGCAGTAAATTCTTCGCCTATCTTTAATTCATTCAATCTTTTCTGATTTAACATAAACCGTATTTTTATATTCTAAAGTGACTTCAATTTATTAAAAAAAACATGAACGGCAAAGGTCAGTTTTCTAATATTTTTATTATGCTTTCGTCCGGAAGTCTAACCAGCACAGATCTTTTTAAGAGATCGACTGAAACGGCAAGGTGTTTCTTGCCTTCCTTATGTTCGGTAACAATTCCGATAACATCACGGAAAGGGCCTTCAATAATTTTAACTTTTTGCCCAATCTCTATTCTATTTGTAACAAATACTTCGGGCTTCTCGCTAAGAATTTTTTTTAAACTCTCAATCTGCCAATCAGGAATTACGGAAGGTTTTCCGTTAAAGCAAACAGTTTTAATAACCGATGGAATTCTCAAACAATTTATTCTTTCGCATTCATCCACCCGCACAAATAAATAACTTTTAAAAAGTGGTTCTTCAACTTTCTTTTTTCTGTCGCTCCATCGCTTTTCTACAATAATTGTAGGAAGATAAACTTCTAATGATTGGTTTTTGATTTCTGCTTCTACTTTATACTCGTGCTGCGGTTTTGTATATATTGCAAACCAATGCTTATCGATACTGATTTTAGGATTAATCATTTTACCGGTATTAGGTTAGTTGTAAAAAGAATTTAGAAAATACATTCCTTTATAGTATCCAGCAAGACATGTGAATCAACCGGTTTAGGAATAATTCTATCAACACCTAAACGGGAATAAATTCTGGATATTTCATCATTCAATTTGGCAGAGACAACAATTACGGGGATTGTACTGTTCGCATCACGTTTTTTAAGTGCTTCAACAAGTTGTATCCCGTTCATTAAAGGCATATCGTGATCTGTAATTATAATTGTTGGTAATATATCTTTTAATGCACTAATTGCCTCGTAACCGTTATCAACGGTTTTTATTTCAAAATTTTTAAGATTATTCTCAATCACTTTTTTGTAGAGAGATCGGACTGCTAAATCGTCTTCAACAATAAGAATACAATTTTTTGCTTCAGGTATTGTAAAATGAAATTCACTTCCTTCGCCAACTTTAGAATAGAACCAAACCTGTCCGCCATGTTTATCAATAATTTCTTTCATCAATGTAAGACCAAGCCCGCTTCCTTTTTCTCCACCTGTTCCAACAAGCGAAAATTTCTGATCGATCTTGAATAACTTGTTCTGGTTTTCTTCGGCTATACCCATACCTTCATCGCGCACAACAATTTCAATCATTCCATCCTTAAATCTTTGCGAATGAATTGAAATTTCTTTCCCTTCGGGAGTGTACTTAATTGCGTTACTGGTAAGATTCATAATTGCCTGACCAATCAGCCGTTCATCAGCACTAATGAAAAGATCGGTCGGGATATCGAGTTTAATATCGATATTTTTTCTAACCGCATCGCCGGTAAGAGGAGTAACTGCATTTGCAACAGCAGATTTAACATTAAGACGTTGCGGATCCACTTTTATTCTGCCGGTTTGCAATCGCGACCAATCGAGCAAACAATTAATCAGGTTTAGCTGGGTTTTGGATGCATCATAAATGTATTTAATGTATTCAAGCTTTTCATCTTCTGTAATATCTTTTTCATTTAGAAGAATCTCAGAAAATCCGAGTAATGTTGTAAAAGGTGCTCTTAAATCGTGAGAGACAATCGAAATGAATTTGTCTTTGGCAACATTCAATTCCCTTAAAGCAGAATTCGATTTTTCAATTTCGATCTCTTTTTCTTTCAATCCCGTTATATCAATCACGGTGCTTCTTCTCTCAATAATTTCACCTTCTGCATCGCGAACAACTTTAAGATTTTCCTGGAGCCATTTTTTCTCGCCCGATTTAAAATGTATTTTGAAAGAGAATTCTGCTGAATTTAATGATGAGTTACTTTCGAACTTAGTTAAATCTTTTTTGAAAGAACCAAGGTCTTCTTCGCATACCAGCGAATAATATTTTTCCGGGAAAGAATTGATCTCATCGGGAGAGTAACCGGTAATATCATAAACTGAATCTGAAAAGAAATTTTTTCGATCACTGTTTTTGTTGATGATTGAAATGAAGATATTTTTAAAACCTTCACATAAAACAGATAGATTCTGAAAGCCAGATTGTTCTTTTTCCATAGCCCTATTCGAAGGTGAGATACTTTTCAAAAATAATAAAAAGATGTTAATACTGCCTATATTTATTATACTTATTTATTCAAGAACTTATTTTTATGGTTGGATGTTAAGTAAGTTGTACTAAACAAACTAATAAAGGAAATGAAAACTCTTAAATCTTATTTAATCTTTTTACTGGTTTTAATATCGGTATTAACACGTGCTGACGTACAGAAAGGAGTACTAACCGGAAAAGTGGTGGATAAAATTACTAAAGAACCGCTTCCCGGTGTTAACGTATTAATTGTTGGAACCAACTTTGGTGCCGCAACAAACATCAATGGAATTTTTGAAATTAGAGGATTGGAAGTTGGAACTTACCAGGTCCGTGTTTCTGCAATGGGTTTTAATACAATTGTTAGGACGGATGTTATTGTTAATAACGTTAAACCTACGGATCTGATTTTTGAATTGACAGAATCTGTAATTGAACTTGAGGGAATAACGGTAAAATCTGATTACTTTGAAATGAATCCGACCGAACTGAATAGCGTAATAAGTTTTGGATACGAAGAAATAAGAAGAGCACCCGGCTGTTTTTAGGATGTGGTAAGAGCACTATCTGTGTTGCCGGGCGTTGCACAGGCAAGTCCGGGTAGAAACGATCTTTCAGTACGCTGCGGTGCACCATCGGAAAATTTATATGTAGTAGATGGATTTGTTGTACCAAATATTAATCACTTCGGTAGTCAGGGTGCAACAGGAGGACCGCTAAGTTTCATTAATCTCGATTTTGTTAGAGATGCAACATTTTCAACAGGAGGATTTTCCAGTTTGTATGGCGATAAACTCTCTTCTGTCTTGAAAATTGATTTGCGGGAGGGTAGAAAAGATAGAATCGGCGGTAAAGGAACAATCTCTGCATCTCAATTCGGATTCAATCTCGAGGGACCAATTTCATCGAAAGCTAATTTTGTTTTCTCTGCAAGAAGAAGTTATCTCGATTTTATTTTTAATGCTGCCGGTTTCAATTTTGTTACGGAGTATTATGATGTGCTTACAAAAGTAACATACGACATTGATCAAAAGTCAAAACTCTCATACTTATTTATCGGTGCATTCGATAACGTTAAATTCAACAACAAAGATTATGAAGACTTATACGAAAACTCCAGAATACTTGGTAGTAATCAGAATCAATATGTAACCGGTATTTCATACCGTAGATTATTCTCCAAAGGTTTTTACGATATTTCATTATCAAGAAATTTTGTGGATTACGATACATCACAAAGAGATACATTACTTAATCCCATTTTTCTAAATAAATCCCGGGAAGGCGAAAATGAACTTAAAGCAGACGTGGTTTATAAAATTTCTTCTTCAACGGAATTAAACTTTGGTGCTTCAGCCAAACTGATTAAATTCAATGCCGATGTAAAACTTCCCGGTTTCCGAACCTCTTTTGGAGAATTACTACGCATCACCTCATTAAATACTTTTAAAAACTATTACAAGTATGGATTCTATGCCCAATACTCTAATGTATTTTTAGATAAGTTAATGGTTTCCTTTGGGACAAGGGGAGACTATTTCAGCGGAATAGATAATGGTTTTACAATTAGTCCTCGCGCTTCGCTGTCATACATTTTGAGCGATGTAGCAACGTTAAGTTTTAGTACCGGTATTTATCATCAGAGTCCTTCTTATATCTGGCTGGCAGCATTTGACTCAAACAAGAAATTAAAACCTGTACGTGTTGATCAGTATGTTCTGGGTTATGAAAGAAAGCTGTGCGAAGATATTAGAATGAAACTGGAAGGTTTCTACAAAGATTACAGAAATTATCCCGCAAGTACTTTTAGACTTTACCTTGTTCTTTCAAATACAGGGGCTGGATTTGGAGGCGGTGATGATAACTTCTCATCTTTCGGACTCGAACCACTAACAAGTTCCGGCAAAGGGTTTGTAAGAGGTGTTGAATTTTCGATGCAGAAAAAATCTTCAGATACACCTCATTATGCAATCTTAAGCGTAACATACAGCGAAAGCTTTTTTACAGGACTTGACGGCATTAAAAGACCCGGTTCATACGATCAGAAATGGATAGTAAATCTAAGTGCAGGCTATAAATTTAACAGCAAATGGGAAGCATCGTTAAAGTTCAGATTTGCTACCGGCAATCCTTACACACCGTTTAATCCGGATGGAACACAAAGCGTAGTAAACTACAATGCAAATTGCTTTGAACCGCTCCACTCTCTTGATTTACGTTTTGATAGAAGATGGGACTTCGAAAATTTAGCTTTAATTACCTATCTCGATATTCAGAATATTTATAACAGGAAAGCATCGAATACAATTAGATGGAATTACAGGACAGGGGAGATTGATAAACAATCTTCTATCGGTATTCTTCCTTCTATAGGCGTAAGTCTGGAATTTTAATTCGATTACAAAAAGAGTTGCTTAGTTGTTAAACAACATCGTCTTTAGGCGACTTGGTCGGTATATCAAGCTCATCCATTTTTCTGTAGAGCGATGATAACCCGATTTCAAGAGCTTTAGCAGCTTCCTCTTTATTGTATTCATATTTCTTGATCGTTTTAAGAACATGCTCTCGTTCAAAGTTACGAAGAGCATCTTTTAATGAATCTGGATAACCTGTATCGATATTATCGGTTCTGAAATAATCTGCTAATTCGTTTATGGATAGCATTTCTTTGTTGCAAAAAATGATTGCCCGTTCAATAACATTTTCTAATTCTCTAACACCTCCGCGCCAATCGTGCGAAATTAATGCTTTCATTGTTTGATTATCTGCGCCGATTACTTTTTTCCCCATTTCATTGCTGTATCGTTCAATAAAATGATTAACAAGAATCGGTATGTCGTCCTTCCTTTCATTCAATGTAGGTAATTTAATTTCAACAACGTTCAATCTGTAAAATAGATCTTCTCTAAATTCGCCCGATTTAGTTTTCTCGAAAAGATTCTGGTTTGTTGCAGCAATAATTCTTACATCTGTACTCACAGGTTTTGTACCTCCGACAGGAAAAAATTCTTTATCTTCAATTGCTCTTAAAAGTTTGACCTGCATATTGAGGGGCAGATCTGCAATTTCATCTAAGAATAAAGTTCCGCCGTCCGCAACTTTGAAAAGACCTTGCTTATCATCAGCTGCCCCGGTAAAAGCTCCTTTTTTATGACCGAATAATTCGCTCTCAATTAAATTTTCGGAAATCGCTCCGCAATTTATTGGAAGAAATATTCTATCCTTTCTTTTACTATGGAAGTGAATTGCCTTGGCAACAAGTTCTTTTCCCGTTCCGCTCTTACCCTGAATAAGTACATTGCTGTTAGTAGGCGCAACCTGTGTAATAATATCAAAAACTTTTTTCATCGGTTCGCTTTTGCCGATTAAATTAGTAAATCCCGTATCGGAAGAGATTCTCTGGCGTAAATATTTGTTTTCGGCAGCAAGTTTCTTGTAATCAATTAATTTTTTTATTCTAAAAATAACATCATCAAATTCAACAGGTTTTATCAGGTAATCGTATGCGCCGTTTCTTAACGCATCAATTGCTGTTTTTACAGATGCGTAAGCTGTCATAATTATAAAAAATGAGTCGGGTGCAATTTTAGTTGAAGTCTCTAACAACTGCATTCCGTCAACTTTTGGCATTTTGATATCGGTTATAACAATATCAAAATTTTCCGTTTCTATTTTTTGCAAAGCTTCTTCGCCATCACTTGCAACATCAGTTGAGTATCCTTCTTCATCAAGAACCAGTTTTAATGAATCGCGGATATTTTTTTCATCATCGGCAATTAAAATTTTTGCTGACATTTATGCTCCGTTAGATTTTTTCTAATGGTAATATAATAGTGAATTTACTACCCTCATTAATTTTACTTTCAACCTTTATCTCGCCGTTGAATCGTTTTATTATTCCGTAGCTTACAGAAAGCCCGAGACCTGTACCTTTACCAACTTCTTTAGTTGTAAAGAACGGATCGAATATTTTTTCCATTACAGTAGAATCCATCCCGCAACCATCGTCTTCTATTTCGATAAAAATATTATTGCTATCGTGATACGACTTTATGCTGATATTTCCTGTTCCACCTATTGCATCAATAGCGTTTATAAGAATATTAACAAAGACCTGAAGCAGTTGGTCTGCCGCAATATTTACTTTCGGTAAGCCGTGTTTCAAATCCGTATTAAAATTTACTTTACGAACACGTTTATCGTACTTAACAATTCCAAGTGCTGTTTTAATTATATCTGTTATATCCTGAATGGCAAGTTCGTAACTCGGAGGACGCGAGAAATCAACAAGCTCTCTAACAATTCTTGTTATCCGGTCGATGTTCTCCTTTATATTAACTAGCTGCTCGCTAATAAATTGATCCTGACTTTTCCTTTGAAGTATCTGAACCAGTGAAGAAATTGAAGCGAGCGGGTTGCCAATTTCGTGTGCTACTCCGGCTGCGAGCTGACCGATAACAGCTAATTTTTCGGACTGATCAATTTGCGCCTGAAGCTTCTTAAACTCGGTAAAATCTTTTATTATAATCGATCTGCCAATGTATTTACCATCATTACTCGGAAGTCTCGAAACGCTCAGTTTAACACTTAATATGCGCCCGTCTTTTGTCTTTCGTTCGGTCTCAAAATAATTTGTTTGATCGGACTGAATTGATTTGTCTTTTATTTGATTTAACTCATCAATGTATTTCTGACCTTCTGGCAAAAGGAAAGAGGAAGGTTGACCGATCATTTCAAATTCTGAATAACCGAAAATTCTTTCTGCACCTTTATTCCACGATATAAATTTTTCATTATTGTCAACAATCATAATAGCCGAATCGGAACTGTGAAGAATGTTCTGAAGATATTCCTGATTCATCTCAAGTTTGGATGCAAGACGGTCACGGTCGTATTCAAGCTCCTTCATTTTTGCTTCCTGGTGAATCATGCCGTATCGTGCAAAGATCTGTTCAATTATTCCATCCAAATAACCAAGTAGAATCACGGGATCGAACTGACCGGTATCTTCCTTCTCAATTTCTGTTAATAAAGAAAATCTTGCCTGACTAAAAAGCTGGCTTATTTCAAGCAAGTTAAGGTTGTTGTTTGAGAAGAGCGTATAAATATCAATCAAATATTGATCTGCCGGACGGTAATCGTTTCCTTCAATTACTTCAATAAAAGTATTTATGCTGCTTTCTACAAACGTTCTTATTTGTGAATCGGAAAGTTTATCGTTGAACACCTGAAGTACTTTTGCGGTCCAATTTTCAACAATAGAATTAAAGTGCTTTTTTAGAAACTCTACCAGCAGTTTTTTCATTTAACATTTCTTTCGTGGGAAAACTATTCTTCAATAAGGCAGTCAAAAAATTATTTCAATCGATATCTACGTAAAATGTAAAGCAAAAATAAGGAAAGACTGCTTTATTTGAAAGAATTTGAGGTGTTGATATATATTATAGTAAATTGAGGAACAAGAGATTTTAAATAGTGTATAAGAAAATGTTATTTATAACTAAAAAATGAGGATGTAATGAAGATAAAATCAATTGCGTTGTTAATTATTTTTTTAGTTAGTCCTATAATCGCATCAAATGAAATTAACATTAAAACCAATCCGGTTGGTGTTAAAGTATTTTTAAGAGGAGCAGAGCTTCAGCATACAGCAAAGATTAAGGTTGAAAAAGGATTGACAGACCTGGTAATAGGTGGATTGGCATCCAATATAGACAGAAACAGTTTAAATGTTGCCGCTAATGGAGACGCTGTTATAATTTCTGTGTTGCAAAGATTCGATTTTATGAAACCCGCAGAAAAAAATCCCCAGATTGTTTCTCTTGAAGATTCCCTCGAAGTTCTAAATCGTAAATTATCCCTTAAACAAAATGAGAATGACATACTTAAAATAGAGATTGAGTTGATAATGGCTAACAAACAGATAGGTGGGGATAATAAAAGTGTTGCCATTGCAGAGCTTATGAAGATGGCAGATTTTTTTAGAAAACGAATCGGCGAGATTAAAACCCAGCAGCTTTCATTGGCAAATGATATGAAGAAACTTGAAAAGGAAATTGATAGAGTTAAGAAACAGCTTGGTGAATTAAATGCAAAACTGAATCGTCCCGCAAATGAAGTAGTAGTTACAATCTCGGCAAAGAGCGTTACTACAATTGAATTAACACTGTCATATTTTATTTACGATGCCGGATGGCAGCCGGTCTATGATATTCGTGTAAATAAACTCGATTCACCGGCAAATTTAAGTTATAAAGCTAATGTATGGCAGAACAGCGGGCTGGATTGGAATGATATTAACATAGTATTATCCACACGCAGCCCCGTTCAGAACAATAATAAACCTGAATTATACCCGTGGTTTATCAATTTCCAGACATACGCATTATACAGAGATAAAATGACAACGGCTCAAAAATCATTAGTTGCAACCTCTGCAAAAGGTGTTGAAGAAGCTAAGTCCGCTGAAACTATGGCGGATTATTTTACAGCCGATGAGAAACAGCTTTCGGTGGAATTCAACCCATCCTTAAAATACTCAATTCCTTCGGATAATAAACCGCATACTATTGCACTTCAGGAATTTTCGATTCCTGCTAATTATGAGTATTACGCTGCTCCAAAGTTAGATAAAAACGCTTTCCTGTTGGCTTACCTTACTAAATGGAACGAGTATAATTTATTACCGGGACAGGTAAATATCTATTTCGAAAATTCATATGTAGGTCAATCCTTTATTGATCCGTTTACAACAAAAGACACTTTAATAATTTCTCTTGGTAGGGATCAGAACATTACCATTAAAAGAGATGTGCTAAAAGATTTTACTGAGGATAAATTCTTAAGCAGTGATGTTGAGAGATTTTTCGGTTTCGATATTGTTATCAGAAATAATAAGAACATACCGGTAAATATTTTAGTTGAAGAACAATTACCGATTTCTAAGAATGAAGAGATTCGGGTAAAGCCAATCGATCTTTCCGGCGGTAAATTAAATCCGGTTGAAGGTAAAGTTACATGGAAAGTAAGCGCCGAACCTTCAAAATCTATAAGCAAAAAGTTTGTTTATTCTGTCCGGTATCCAAAGGATAAATCAATTCCCGGTTTGTAACGAGGAATTAAATTTTAAAGCAGAGATCGATTAAATGAAAATTTATAACGGTCTCTGCATTGTTTTTAAGATTCTTCTCTTTTGAATTTGCGGAACGCAAAAATGAATTGCCTGAAGTAATTATTCGGGAAGAAAGTTTTTAAACCGTATTCATTTGCCTTTTCTTCGGGTAAATAAGCCGAACCAAAGATCCAATCCCATATTGCAAGTTTTGTTGCAAAATTACGATTCCGTCCTTTACCGGTTGTATGATGGATACGGTGCATCTCCGGTCCGTTTATAACCAGCTGAAGTTTTCCGGTTCTTACGTTAAGATTTGAATGGATATACATTCCCCAGACAGCACTTATTACACCCTTATAAGCAGCGACTTCAGGAGGCGAACCTAATAAAACAATTGGTAAAAATTCTATTGTCTGGTTGATTAAAATCTCCAGAGCATGTGATCGAGAACCTGAAAGCCAGTCAACTTTTTTAGGCGAGTGATGCGCTTCGTGAATTCTCCATAGAAATTTATTCTTATGCTGCCAGCGGTGCATCCAGTAAATGTAAAAATCGTGTGTAACTGTAAAGAAAACTAATTGAATCCATACCGGAACATTTGTAAATATTTGTAATCGCGATAAACCGGTTGTACCATCGATGAACCTTATAATAAAGGTGAAGATAATTATTCCGAGTATATAACTTTGTGCAATTGTATATAGAGCGAGATCATCAAAGAAACCTTCGCGTAAAACTTTTTGCCCTTTGTTATAAGGGAAAATTCTTTCGAGTATTATTAATAATACAGCAGTACCAATAATTATAATGTAAGACGTTTTTTCGTAATGCGCGAGTCCGGCTAAATATTCTGTAATTGAATTGATTATTGAATCCATCACAAACTAATTTTTTGAACACGTCTTAATTTTTGAATGCTTTTCTGTTCACTCTCATATACTTTTTTAATTCCATCGCCTAAAGCTTTTTCAATATCGCGGATATCTTTAACAAGCCGGAACATGCCGCCAATTTCAACAGAAGCTGCCTGGTCGGTTCCCCACATTGCGCGGTCCAATGTTATGTGCCGCTCTATAAATGTTGCGCCCAATGCCACTGCTGCAAGCGTTGGTGCAAGTCCGGTTTCGTGGCCCGAATAACCGATTGGTACTTCGGGAAACTTCTGCTTTAATGTAAGAATAACTTTAAGGTTCAGTTCATTTAGAACACAAGGATATGTTGAAGTGGTTTGAGCAATTAATAGATTTTCTTTTCCTACAACTTTAACCGCTTCTTCAATTTCTTCCATTGAAGACATTCCGGTAGAAAGCATTATTGGTTTACCGGTTGAACGCATTTTTTTCAGCAGAGAAAAATCTGTAAGGGAAGCGGAAGCAACTTTATACATTATCGGATTGAATTGATTGAGAAACTCCAATGCTTCTTCGTCCCATGGTGATGCGAACCAATCAATTCCTTTCTGATTACAGTATTCATTTATTTCGCTATACTGGTCGAAGTCGAATTCAACTTTATGACGGTAATCGATATAAGTCATTCTTCCCCAGGGAGTATCGCGTTCTATGTTCCACTGATCTTTAGGAACACAAAGTTCAGGAGTTCTTTTCTGGAATTTAACGGCGTCGCATCCGGCAAATACTGCGCCGTCAATCATCTTTTCTGCTAATGCAATTGAACCATTATGATTAATCCCGATTTCGGCAATTATATAAACGGGTTCACCTTCACCAATATATCTATTGCCGACTTTTACTTTTGCATCTTTCATCTTTCCCCCTTTCTAATTTCTTTCTTGTTTTTATCCAGCTTGGATTTGATTATTATTTCTGCAAAATCTCTTACTGCACCGTAACCGCCTTTATTTTTAACAATAACATCGGCAACATCCTTTGCAAATTTTGTAGCATCACCGGGGCAAGCAGAGAGTCCAACCAATTTCATAATTTCAACATCATTAGTATCATCACCCATGAAAGCAACTTCTGAAATTGAAATTCCTTTTCTTCTTAAAATCTCATCCAGAATTTTTTCTTTTTCATAGGCCCCAAGATGTAATTCCGTAATTTTTAATTTACGGGCACGGCTCGAAACAATTTCGGTATCCTCGCGTGTAATAATTCCCGTTTCAACATCTGCAATTCTTCTTAACCTCTCTATTCCCATTCCGTCTCTAATTGAAAATCTTTTAAGTTCTTCACCTTTAGCAGAGTAATAAACACCTGTATCGGTCAATACGCCGTCAACATCGAGTAGTAACAATTTTATTTTAGATGCTCTCTTAAAAATTTCTTCTTCGGTTAATTTTCTTTTTTTCATTTTTATTTTTCCTGAAAAGAGTTGTCATTAAAAATTCGAGATTTTTTATTACCAGCAAGTCCATCCGCCGTCAACAATAAGATTTGCACCTGTCATGTATGAAGATGCATTGCTTGCAAGAAAAACTAAAGCTCCTTTATAATCATCCGGTTTAGCCATTCTGCCAAGTGGAGTTTTGGCGGAGTATTTTTGAATAAAATAATCATCCTGAGAATTTTCAACACCGCCCGGTGAAAGAGTGTTAACACGTACACCATCTTTTCCCCAGTATGCAGCAAGGTAACGCGTGAACATTATAACTGCTCCTTTTGTAGCGGAATATGCCGGCGGTTTATAAAATGATTGTGAGCCATCTTCTTTTTTGTATAGCGATTGATCCGGCGCTGTTATTCCATATGTTGATGCAATATTGATTATGCTTCCCGATTTTTGTTTAGCCATTTGGCTGCCGAATATTTGCGAACACAAAAACACTCCAGTCAAATTAACCTCAACCGATTTTTGCCATAATTCCAGCGGATAGTTTTCGAATTTAGATTGTTCACTTGCAGCTTTTGGATTTTCGAACATGTCATTTATTGCTGCATTGTTTACAAGAATATCAATATGGCCAAATTCTTCGAGCACTTTATTCCGACATTGTTTTAGTGAACCTGGATTTGTTACGTCGATAGAGAGTCCAATAGATTTTGCAGATAATGTTTTAGCGAACTCCACGCATAGTATTTCATCCAGATCAGCAACAACAACATTAGCCCCGGCTTCGCTAAGTGCTTTGCAATGTTCTTTTCCAATTAATCCAAGCGCACCCGTTACAATTGCTGTTTTGTTGCTCAAATCAAAAATCTTCATATATCCTCAGTTGTATGTTTGCCCATTCTAAAGTATTCATTTTACATTTTCTTTACCGGCTTCATGTTAAAGTTATCAACTTTTCTAAAAACGGGTTGAACCGGTTCGCCTCGAAGCATCTCCTTCAAATTATTTTGCTCAACAGCTTTTTTAAGAACAGTCAATGATTCTTCGAGAGCTTGCAAAGTATAATCAACATCAGCATCGGTATGAGAAAAGCTCATATTATGAAATCCCTGCCAAAGAATTCCGCGTTTTATCATTTCCTGTTGCATCAGGGATTTTTGAAGAAGCGGGTCACCGGCTTTTTCATTGAATGTTGCCATTGAACGCCAGTTGTATCCTGTTGCTCTTGTAAAATCGATACCCAGTTTTAATGCAATAGAGTTATAACCGTTCTTCAGTTTTGATCCTTGTTCACTTAAAAATTTCGGAATATTTTTATCACGTAATTCTTCAATGGTAGCTTTTGTTGCAGCAAGTGAAAGCGCTTCACCGCCAAATGTTGTGTAGAAGAAAATATCTTCATCGGCAAGCTGCATAATTTCTTTTTTCCCAGTTAGAATTGAAATCGGCATTCCGTTAGCAACTGCTTTGGAATATGTTGCTAGGTCCGGAGTAATTCCAAAATATTCCTGTGCGCCGCCTAAAGCCATTCTAAACCCGGTCCACATCTCATCAAAAATCAGAACTATTCCATTTTCTTTACAAAGGTCGGCAAGTTTATGAAGAAAATTATCTTTGGGTTCATTGAAAACAACCGGCTCTAAAATTATTGCCGCAACATCATTATCAATAGAATTTTTTACAGAGTCGATATCATTGTAATTAAATGTAAACGAAATTGCCTGAACAGCTTCGGGAATTCCAAGATTGCGTGCAGTAACAGCAATATACCAATCGTGCCATCCATGGTATCCGCAGCAAAGAATTTTGTTTTTGCCAGTATAAGCTCTGGATAATCGAACAGCAGCACTTGTTGCATCAGCACCGGTCTTGCTGTACCTTACAGCCTCTGCATTGGGAATAATTTCGCGAATCATTTCAGCAACTTCGACTTCGAGCGGGTGCATCATCGAAAAAGTTATTCCGTCATCAAGCTGCTTTCTGATTGCCTCATCAACTTTAGGATATGAATAACCAAGTGATAACGGACCAACACCCATCATATAATCGATATACTCATTTCCGTCGGCATCCCAAACGTGCGAACCTTTTCCTTTCACCAAATATTTCGGAGCAACTCCTTTAATCCATTGAGTTGGTCCTTTGGCAAGCGTTTGAGTAACTGAAGGAATTAATCCGAGTGCGCGATTGTAAAGTTCATCCGATTTTACAATTGAAGGAAAACTATTTGTTAAACTTATTCTGTTAGCCATGATTATTATTTATCATTATTTGAGAAATTATTTTTTTTGCTTTTATAGTCGTCAATGTTTTTAAGTTCGACGATGTGTTTGTCGTACCAGTAAGTTCCCGCAAACTTGTGATTGATTTCTGCAATCTCGGGTTTTTGTTCAAGTAATCTTAAAATATCATTCAGTCCGAAATCGGGATTCTGAGTATATAGTTCTTCGAAGACTCTTTTTATGAAAAAATAATCTTCTTCGTAGTCAATGGTGAATCGAAGCGAGGTTGACAAATCGAGACCGGTTTCCCATTCAACGTTTCCGATGCTGAACGAATCGTTATGTTCCCACATGAAAGGAGTTGTGTGTTCACGTTCAAAATCTTTGATAGCATCGCGCCATGCATATTCAAGGGACTGAAACGAAAAAATTTCTACATCGTTGCCATCCGGGTATGTTGCCGGGTGGAGATTGCTAACGTAATCGAACTCCTCATTATCAATGTAGTAACGGATTACGCGGTCTATAATTTTGTGATCAATAAGCGGACAGTCTGAAGGAATTTTTACAATTGCATCGGCACCGAATAATTTAGCAACCTGGTAATGACGATCAAGCAAATCTGTTAAATGACCCCGGTAGCAATTAACATTTACTTGCGAACATAATTCTTCAATCTTATCGTCTTCGCTATTTGTTGACGTGGCAATTACAAGCGTACCGATTAAATTGGCTTTCAAAACTCTTTCGATCATCTGGACAAGAAGCGGTTTACCAAGAACAGGAAGCATCACTTTACCCGGTAATCGCGTTGAAGATATTCTTGCTTGTATTACCGTTACAATGTTCATTATACAGCCCTTAAACTGTATTTGTCAATCATTTCATCTATAGATGTGTTGGGTGATTCAAGTAAGTGAAGACCGATTCTGGCAATTCTATCTGCCGATGTTCCGTTATTCTGCAACGGTAAAAGTCTTTTTAGTTCATCAAGGTCAAAATAGGAATGAACTTCCTTGCCAAGAATTAATCCAACAAAAGAAGTTGAAGAATATTGAGTAATTAGAACATCGCTATTTGCAATCATATGATTTGTATTACCGCTCGAAAAAATTAGTGAACCGGGCGCATATTTATTAATTTCTTTTGTTGCTCTATCAACTTTTTCGTTCGGGTGAAGCTTGAAGACCAGTTGTTTGCCATTTGCAATTCTTACACAATCCTTAATAAACTTTATCCGTCTTTCGTATTTAAAAGTTTCTCTTGCATCGGAAGTGCAGACAAGAACATAGTTGCGGTGTGGAAAATCATTATTCAAATATTGTTTAAGGTTGTCAAAGTTCGGAATTCCCGTTACAATTATTTTTTCCGGTTTAACACCTTTACGTTTAATGAAAAAATCCTTGTAACCATAAGATGCAACGCAAAAAATATCATATAGATGTGACATTCCCATTGTTGATGTACTTGCCAGCCATCGTGGCAAATTCAGATATTTGACAAGGTAAAACATCAAATTCTCCGGATCGGTCATCCCTTCCTGTACGAGTATTACTTTTTTGTTTCGGATGTTCTTTGGGTATATCAGGTCGGCACATGTGTAAACGAGATCGTAATCATGTCTAAGACCGCGATAATCAATTTCAAGGTTATTATCCTTCAAATATCTTTCCGTGGCTCTTCTAAATGGTCCGTTAAGAATTGAAAAATTAAGATAACCTTTACTAACCACGTAATTAATAAATCCATCTGCATAATAAGGAGTAAAACAGCAATCATAATCCTGGAAATGCCTGGAAATCTGATGCATCATCGAGGTCTGGTTTAATGAACCGCATATAAACAGGATTTTTTTCTTTGCCATTTTTACCCGAATTCTTTTGTTTACTAAATTAAGAAAAAGTTATGCTCAAAACTTCAAAGAAATTCAAATTCCCAGTTAAATAATTGTTAAGAAAAATTAAAAAGTCAATTCAGTTCTTAATACTAACTTAACATTAAGTTCACATTCTCTTAATATTCTGTTTGTATGTTGTAATATTCTTTTATTCATTTTTTATGAAGATAGCACATTTATCCGACTTACATATTTGCTTTAACTACAAACGTAATAATCTTTCCCAGATAAAAAGATTGATTAAACAAATTGCATCATCCGGGGTGGATCATCTTGTCGTTACTGGTGATATTTCGGATAATTCAAGGGAAGAAGATTTTGTCTGGTTCAGAAAAATCTTAAAAGAAAATGATCTTTTATCTTCGAACAGAACTTCAATCGTAATAGGTAATCATGATATTTTCGGCGGAGTTCAAACCGCATCTGATATTATCGATTTCCCTTCCAGATGTGTACGTGTAGATTTTAAAGACAAAGTAAGAAAGTTTGTTAATTACTACGAAGAGCTTTTTGAGAACACTTTCTCGCCATCAAACAAGTCAGTTTTTCCTTATGTAAAGGATCTGGGAGAGGTTGCAATTATTGGTGCTAATTCGGTAGATAAATATTCAAAATTAAGAAATCCTTTTGCATCGAACGGTTATGTATCTAAAGAGCAGCTTGGTGAAATCCAGAAAATATTTGATATTCCCAAATTAGCCGATAAAGTAAAACTGGTTTTAATACATCATCATTTCTATAAGAACAATATTTCATCAAAGAGTTCTGAACATGCTATATGGAGCCGGCTGGAAGATTTTACAATGAAACTCAGAAGAAAAAAACGGCTGATGAAATTATTTGTTAGGAATAATGTTGACCTGGTTCTGCACGGTCATAGCCATGAAGTAAAAAAATATTCCCGGCAAGGAATAAAATTTATTAATGCGGGTGCTTCAGTTGATGGAGAAAATCAATCGGCTCCGGGATATTTTTTAATTGATATTACCTCAATTGAAATTCTAACCAGGTTCAGAAATTTGGATAATAAGATTTTGGTTCGACCCAAGCCCCCATTAAAAGAAGCATATTCACCTCAATTTGCCAATTAGGTTATAATAACCTCTTATCTTTAATTTCTCATTAATTAACAGGTATTTTCCAATTTTGATAACAAAATAGAAATATCTGTTCGCGTTTCTAACTCAGCATTCAAAAAGCACTAATTAGCAATTCTTTCCTTCAATAATTATCATTTTTTTTGAAATTATTTGGCACAGAATATGCCATTGATTGATTCTATTTTAGAACCAGAGAACTCAAATGATCTTCATGAATCACACAAAATCTTTCAAAGGCGGCGTTCATCCGCAAGAACAAAAAGAATTAACCGAAAACCTTTCTTTTGAAGTGATGCCGAACCCTAAACAGTTAATAATTCCATTAACCCAGCACCTTGGTAAGCCGGCTAAACCTGTTGTAAAAAAGGGAAGTGAAGTAAAAACCGGAGAAATTATTGCCGAACAGGATGGATTTATTTCAGCACCCGTTCATAGTCCGGTTTCGGGAAAAGTATCTAAAATAACAGTCGGTTCTACCGTAACAGGTTTTCCTAAGGATGCTATTGTAATTGAATCCAATGATGTAAATGATATTGTTTTAATGCCTTCGCTTGATCCGGGAAAAGTGTCTCCAGAAGAAATACGTGAACGTGTCAAACTTGCCGGAATTGTTGGTCAGGGCGGAGCTGCGTTTCCAACATATGTTAAACTTTCTCCTCCGGCTGATAAAAAAATTGAGATAGTGATAATCAATGGTTGCGAATGTGAACCTTACCTTACGCGCGATTATCGATATATGGTTGAAAGAACCAACGACTTAATAATCGGTCTCCGATTAATTATGAAAGCTGTGGGTGTTAATAAAGGTGCAATAGGAATTGAAAACAATAAACCGGAAGCAATTAATAAATTAAAAGAAGCAGTAAAAAACTACCCTGATATTTCGATTGAAGTTCTTGAAACAAAATATCCTCAGGGTGCAGAAAAAATGTTGATAAAAGCAGTTACAGGTAAAGAGGTTCCTCCGGGTAAACTTCCTTTTGATGTCGGTGCAGTAATTCAAAACATAGGAACTGCTATTGCAATTTATGATGCAGTTGTTAAAGGCGAACCTCAATTAACAGCAGCATTAACTGTTTCGGGCTTAGGAATTAATCAGCCGAAAAATCTAATTGTCCGTGTTGGAACTCCGCTTGCAGACCTGCTTGATTATTGCGGAGGAGTTAAAGAAAGTGCTGTTAAAGTTGTTGTTGGCGGACCTATGATGGGCGTAGCTCAGTACGATTTTTCCGCTCCTGTTATGAAAGCTACATCTGGAATTTTAGTTTTAACTGAAAATGAGATTAATGATCACGAAGAAACACCATGCTTAAGATGCGGTAAATGCGTTGATGTATGCCCTCTCAATTTAATTCCTACAAAACTTGCACGACTTTCATCGCTGGAAAAATTTGAAGATGCAGAACAGCTTGGTATAACAGTTTGTATGGAATGCGGAACATGTACTTATACCTGTCCGGCTAATCTTCCTCTTGTTCAGTGGATAAGATTTGGAAAGCAGAGAGTTATGGCACTGCAAAGGGAAAGAGAATCGGCATAAAAATATTTTAGGCAAATATCCGGCTATAAATTCAAGGGACAAATAATAAATAAAATGGAAACAACCACTGTTAATCCCACTTACAAATTAGAACTTACAAGTTCGCCTCATGTTCATTCGCGCTGGTCAACAAAGCAAGCGATGTGGTTCGTTGTTATTGCATTAATCCCGGCTCTGATTTCTGCTGTTATATTTTTTGGACAGTATCAATTATTGATTATCTTAACAAGCGTTGTATTTTGCATCGGAACTGAATATCTAATTAAGAAAATCAGAAAAAGAAAAGTAACTGTTACAGATGGAAGTGCTGTTATTACCGGACTATTACTTGGACTAATATTACCGCCAAATTTTTCGCTTTCATCAACCGCTATTGGTGCTGTTTTTGCAATTGCTGTAGGTAAAGAAATATTCGGCGGACTTGGTTACAACATTTTCAATCCGGCACTTGTTGGAAGAGCATTCCTTCAAGCGGCTTTTCCGGTTGCAATAACTACATGGACAAAACCAAATTTTGCAGTCGATACAGTTACAAGCGCTACACCGCTTGCGGCATACAAATTCGACAAAGTGTTTACAAGTATTCAGCCTATGTTCTTTGGAAACATCGGGGGCTCTTTAGGCGAGACATCGGCATTGGCAATTTTAATCGGCGGTATTTTCCTTATTGCCGTAGGAGTTGTTAATTACCGTGTTCCACTTGCAATGATTTTAGGAATGATTTTGTTTGCCGGTATTTTCTGGGTTATCGATCCTGTCAAATATCCCAATCCGTTATTTCAGATTTTTGCCGGCGGATTTTTATTCGGAACATTTTTTATGGCAACCGATTGGGTAACATCTCCAATTACATCAAAAGGAATGTGGATCTTCGGTTTAGGAATTGCGCTTCTTGTTGTTGTAATCAGAATTTTCGGCGGTTTACCGGAAGGCGTTATGTATGCTATTCTGATTATGAATTCTGTTGTCCCGATTATTAATCGTTATACTTACCCAAAAATATTTGGGGAGGCGAAATGAAAAAAGTAATTCACATGATTGCCACACTTACAATTATAGGTATTGTTGCCGGGGGATTGTTGTCGGAAGTAAATAACTGGGCTTACCCGTTGATTGTTGCCAATCAAAAAGCCGAAACTGAAAAAGCGATCTTTCTTGTTCAACCAAATGGAAAATCTTACGAAGCGGTTAAAAGTCCGGAAATAGAAATCTATAAAGTGTTTGATGAAAATAAGAATCTTGTTGGCTACTCGTTGGTTTCTGCCGGTAACGGGTTCCAGGGAAAAGTTAAAATTATGACCGGCTTAAATAAGGATTTATCCGAAATAGAAATGATAGAAATATTAGAACAGGTAGAAACACCGGGACTCGGAACAAAGATTACAGAAGAACCTTTCAAAGATCAATTTAAAGGTTTGCAAACATTACCACAAATTAACTGGGTAAAGGGGAAAGCTCCGGAACACCCGAATGAAATTCAAACAATTACCGGCGCAACAATTTCTTCCAAATCGGTTGTAGCAATAATTAATTCCGGGTTGCAAAAAGCAAGAGAATTAAAAGATAAAGGTGCTTTATGAAAGCTAATAAAACATTAGGTTATGAATATATAAAAGGTTTCTGGGAGACCAATCCGGTTCTCAAACAAGTACTTGGTATGTGTCCTACTTTAGCAGTTACGGTTTCTGTTATGAATGGACTTGCAATGGCGCTTGCCACAACTTTTGTACTTGTATTCTCAAGTTTGCTTATTTCTTCAATTAGAAAATTAATTCCTAATCAGGTTAGAATAGCTGCGTTTATTGTTGTAATAGCTACATTTGTTACAATTGCAGATTTAGTAATGAAGGCACAGTTTCCGGATCTTAGCAAAGCTTTGGGTCCATTTGTTCCATTGATAGTTGTAAATTGTATCATACTTGGCCGTGCCGAAGCATTTGCATCAAAAAATTCACCATTCCGTTCGTTCCTTGACGCACTTGGCAATGGAACCGGATTTTTAATTGTCCTGGTAGTTATGGGCGGAATACGGGAATTGATTGGCTCAAGAACTTTACTCGGTTATCAAATTCTTCCTAATGGATTTGAACCATGGTTGATAATGATATTACCCGCCGGTGCGTTTCTAACACTTGGACTTTTAATGGGTCTTGCAAATTTTTATGTTGACAAGAAAAAGAGAAGTGAAAGAGAGGAGCTGATTCAAAAATACCGCAAGTCACAAAATGATGTTGAAGTAAAGGGACAGGAGGCATAAAATGGATCTGCTATTAATATTTTTATCGGCTGCAATTGTAAATAATTTTGTTCTTTCTCTCTTTCTTGGTATTTGTCCGTTTCTTGGAGTATCGAATAAAACATCTTCTGCTATTTCGATGGGAATGGCTGTAACGTTTGTAATGGTGCTTACAGCAATAGTTAGCTGGATTTTATACTTCATTGTTTTAGTGCCGTTCAAATTAGAATTTCTCCAGATCCCTTCATTCATTCTTGTTATTGCATCACTTGTTCAGTTTGTTGAAATGGTAATAAAGAAAGTGAGTCAACCGCTCTACAGAGCTCTTGGAATATTTCTTCCGCTTATAACAACTAACTGTGCAATTTTAGGTCTGGCTTTACTTTTATCGATGAGAGAATATTCATTATTACAAAGTATAATTTTCGGACTTGGTGCCGGCGCTGGATTTACTATGGCACTCTTTATAATGGCTGGTATAAGAGAAGAACTTGAATTAACAGATGTACCTAAACCTTTCCGGGGAGTTCCCATTACTCTAATTACTGCCGGATTACTGGCATTAGCATTTATGGGTTTTGCCGGAATGATTTAAATATTTTTGTAGTGACGTTACATGTCACGTCTCTATTAGAAAACGAAGCTTTATATGTATTGTATGACGATAATGAAAAGAGATTTTTTATATATTATATTTTTTATCCTTTTGCTTTCTTGCAGCAGCAACGAAACCGTTAAGCGCACCGCTATTATTATGGGAAGTACTGTAGAAATCCAGGTGCGCGGAGTTAATTCAGTTACAGCCGACAAAGCAATCCATGCATCGTTCCAGGATGTTAAGCGGCTCGATACTTTATTTTCCACATACATGACCGGCAACCCCATGTGGCGGTTAAACAATACAGATGCCGATGAAATCATTGTGGATAGCGAAATGTTCAATATGCTTAAACGATGTGATGAGATCTGGAAAACTACCGGCGGAGCGTTTGATCCGGCTATCGGAAATTTGATTGAGGTTATCGGTTTCGAAAAAGGTTCGCCAAAACTTCCGACTCAAAATCAAATTGATGAAGCGCTTAAAAATATTGGCTGGAAAAATATCCAGCTGAAAGAAAACAGTACTGTTGTAAAACCAAAATCCATTAGAATCAGTTTTAATGCAATTGTTCCGGGTTATGCAGCTGATATGGTTGCAAATATTCTTTCTAATTACGGAATAAAAGAATACTTAATAAATGTTGGCGGCGAAGTCTTTGCACGAGGAGAAAATTGGAAAATTGGTATTCAGCATCCGCGTAAACAAAATGAATTGCTGGGCGCAATTAATGTAAACGGAATGGGTGTTTCTACATCAGGAGATTATGAACAATTTTTTAAGAAGGAAGGAAAAAGATATTCACATTTGCTCAATCCTTTAACCGGCTACCCGGCAAATGAGTGCGAAGCCGTTACGATAATTGCAAAAGATGCGTCACTTGCCGATGCACTTTCAACCGGAGTATTTATTCTCGGTCCGAAAAAAGGAATGGAATTAATTGAAAAATTAAATGGCGTTGAAGGAATTATTGTTGATACTACAGGAACAATTCATCAATCATCGGGTTTTGAAAATTATTTAGTGAGGAAATAAATGGAGCTTACTATAATTATTGCTATTGCAACTATGGGCGGACTTGGATTTATTTTTGCAAGCGGACTCGCATTCGCAGATAAAAAATTACGTGTTGAAGAAAATCCGTTAATAGGAAAAGTAAACGATGTTCTTCCGAATGCAAATTGCGGGGGATGCGGAAGCGCCGGCTGTTACGACTTTGCAGTAAAAGTTGTTGATGGAAAAGCTTTGCCAACCGGATGTCCGGTAGGAGGCGAGGAAACTGCCATAACAATTGCAGAAATTCTTGGTGTAGAAACCGGAACCGCTATTAAAATGGTTCCTAAAATTTTATGCCGGGGCGGTAATAGCGAAGCGGTTAAAAAAATGACCGAGTATTATGGTCCGATTAGTTGTAAAGCTATGGCTCTTGTTTCCGGCGGAGATAAATTGTGCTTCTACGGATGTCTCGGCGGCGGCGATTGCGTTGAAGCTTGTCCTTTCGGTGCAATGATAATGAATGAAAACGAACTTCCGGAAGTAATAGAAGAAATCTGCACCGGATGTGGAATTTGTGTTAAAGCATGTCCGCGTAACATAATTGAAATGCATCCGGCCGATAGAAATGTATTTGTATTTTGTAAGAACCAGGACGATCCAAAGAGGTCAAAAGAAGTTTGTTCTGTTGCATGCATTGGATGCGGAATATGTGCGCGTAAATCCGATGGCGGAATTGAAATGGTTAATAACTTAGGAATAATTAATTACGATAAACTTGATGATAGCAAAATTCCATTTGAAAAATGCAGTACAGGCGCCATTCAGAAAATTGGCGGAAGAAATATTCCGGTGAATTGATGGAAGAAATTTTAATTGAAGAGGGAATAGTTGTCTGCAGGGAAAACGGTATTGCGGAGGTAGAAGTATTTCCCGCACAAAGCTGCGAAGAATGCTCTGCTAAAATATTCTGTAAACCGGATAAAGATGATCGGAATGTTTTGCGAGTTAATAACTCGATTGGTGCTAATGTGGGTGATAATGTTAGAATAGAGATAAAAGGAAAATCAGTTTTAGCGGCATCATTTAATTTATACGGCATACCTCTAATAATTCTGCTCATTGGAATTTTCCTTGGCACATCGATTTTCTCTGAATATAAACTTGTAGAACTCTATTCTGCGTTCTTTGGTATCGGATTAACCGCTATATATTATTTGTTTTTTTTATCTCATAATAAAAACCGACAGAATCAGATACTGCCTAAGATTGTTTTTATAAAAAGAAATAGCTAAATACCTACCAAATATTTTTAAAATCTGCGATGATCTGCTAAATCCGCGTCATCTGCGTTCTATTTTACAAGGAAGAAATTGGCTTCATTTACAAACAGATTAATGGTTTATGGCGCAAACGGTTATTCGGCTCAACTGATAATTGAGGAGTTAATTGCACGTGGTATAAAACCGGTTCTTGCTGGTAGAAATTTAGAATCTATACGAAGTGTCGCTGAAAAATATTTGTGCGATTACAGGGTTTTCGATCTTAATTATGATAATGAATCGAAAAATTCTCTTCAGGATATTCATACAATAATAAATTGTGCCGGACCTTTTAAGTACACAGCCAAAGATATGATTGATTATTGTCTAACTACTAAAACTAATTACATTGATATAACCGGAGAAATTCCTGCATTTGCATATGCGTTTGGGTGTAACAATAGAGCTAAAGAGAGTGAAATTGTTATTTTACCCGGTGCAGGATTTGATGTAATACCAACTGATTGTTTAGCAAAAAGACTGAGCGAACAGATGCCCGATGCTCTTAATCTAAAACTCGGATTTGCGAATAGAAAAGGAGGAATTTCACGCGGCACTACACTTACATCCCTTGAGTTTATTAGCGGCAAGGGTAAAGTTAGAAGAAATGGGAAAGTTATCGATTCGCCTCTGGGTGAATTCAATATCAAAGTTCTTCGGAAAAAATTTTCTCTGTATGGTATATCCATTCCATGGGGCGATGTTTTTACTGCTTATATTTCAACTGGAATTCCAAATATCGAAGTCTATATGGGAGTGCATAAATTTTTATTCGTCTTTAAGCGGATTTTGTTTTTATTACTTCACCTGTTCAATATCCCTGTCATTAAGAAATTATCTACAAATTATGTAAGTAAAAATTTTACCGGTCCCGATAAGGAAATGCGAGATTCAACGGAGACTTACATCTGGGGAAAGGTTGAAAATGAAAAAGGAGAAAGCATTGAACAGATTTATAGGGTTATGGAAGGTTACAATTTAACTGCAAAAGGAGCCGCAGAATCTGCATTGAGAATTATGAGGAATGAATTAAAACCGGGGACATATACACCATCACTTGCATTCGGAAGTGATTTTTTAAACATATTTACTACTGAAAGAGTGTTGTAATTAGAAGTTATTTAACTATTTCGCCGTCAACATAATTGTTTTCACTCTGGATTCTTCCATCTACTGTATATGATGTTATCTTTCCATTAAGCAAATTATTCTTGTAAACGAAAAAGTCGGATAGTTTTCCGTTATCATAATACCATTTTGATGTCCCTTCTCTTAATCCATTACGATAGGTTTCCTCTGCCAATACTCTTCCATTCTTATAATAAGTAATAACTGTTCCGTTAATTGTATTTAGTTTATATGATAATTCAGATTCCATTTCACCGGTAACATAAAAAGTTTTTGCGGGACCTTCTTTAAGATCATTAACATAATTTACTTCTGCTTGTTTGTTCCCATCATTATTATACTTATACGCCAGCCCGTTTTTCATTCCGCCAAAGTAGAAAGTAATTTCTTTTAATATTCCTCCATCGTAATAATAACGTGATTCCTTTTCCAGTTTTCCTTTCTCATAATACAGGTCGGATTTAATTGAGCCGCTCGGATAATAATGTAAAATACGACCGTTAAGTTTTCCCTCTCTAAAATTCAATTCAGATTTTATCGTTCCCTCATCATAATATTCAGTAAAGCTTTCTTCAACTTTGTCGAACTTTCCGCCGATTCCGAATCGTTCACGTTTAATTATTTGTCCCATATCGTAAGTATCAATTACCTTAATGGAACCGTCCGGGTAAAAGAAATATGATGAACCATCAAGCAGATCGTTTTTGTAATTAGCTTCAAGCGCAACTGCTCCGAAATCATAATAAACTTTACTTTTTCCTTCGAGCTTATCATCTACATAATTTCTTTCTACTTCCAGAGCGCCATTTTCAAAAAATATTTTTGACAGGCCATTCAGTTTACCGTTTTTGTAACTCCATATTGCCTGTAAAGCACCGTTTTTATAATAAGTTTTATTGAACCCTTCCTGTATATCGTTAACATAATTTGGTTCTGCCCATAATTCTCCGCTTTCATAAAACCATCTGGATAAACCTTCCAGTTTACCGTTTATATAATTCCATTCCATGCTTTTTGTGCCGTCATCAAAATACCATGTAGATACTCCTTCTTCCTTTCCATTTTTAAAGAACCATTCTTTCCATAATTTACCATTTTGATGATACTCTTTATAAACCCCATTCTTAATCCCGTTTTCGAAATAACCTTCGGATTTGAGACGGCCATTAGGATAAAATTCTCTTTTCAGGTCCTGTGCGCCTATCGTTGAAGCGATAATCAATATTGCAATTAGAAATTTCATAGTTCCCGCTTTCATATGTGCCAAAATTAAAAAAAAGTTACAACGTGTGTAAGTCATAAAATATTCATATTTAATTATCATCAAAACAATAGTAAAATTATGATCAAATAATTAGATTGCAATAAAAAAGAGCGAGAAATGTTCAATTCATTTACCAAAGTTTATTTTTATGATGCCGACCCGGCCGGAATTATTTTTTATGCAAGCTTATTCAAGTTTACTCATGCTGCATACGAAGATTTTATGAGAAGTTTGAATATAGGTAGAGATCTTTTTTTTGATAGGGAAGTTGTTCTGCCGATAGTTCATGCCGAAGGAGATTATTTAAGACCGATTAAAGTGGGTGATGAATTAATAATTGATGTCTGGGTTTCGCAATTAATGAATTCTTCTTTCGAGCTCAGTTATAAAATTCACCAGGTGGATCTTCATGTATCGGCTACTGCAAAGACTGTTCATGTTTGTGTTTCTAAAAAGAGTTTTAAGAAAACGGAATTACCAAAGGAATTGTATTCAAAATTATCGGAACATTTACTTAAGTAGTTTCATCAATTTTTCTTTTTCAATTTTGCCAAGATCATTTCTCGGAATCCTTTCAAGGAAATAAAACTTCTTAGGGACTTTAAAGGAAGCCATCATATTTTTCAGCTGTTCATTTAGTTCATTTGCCGTTATGCTGCCATTTGTTACGATTGCGGCGCAGATAATTTGTCCCCATGTCTCATCCGGTTCAGCAAATACATAAGTATCGATTATAGAAGGGAGTTGAATAATAAATTGTTCAACCTCTTTCGGATTAACATTTTCGCCGCCGGTTACAAACAGGTCTTCCCGGCGTAATTTTATATGTAAAAAACCTTCGCCATCTAACCATCCGAAATCACCGGTTCGATAATAACCGTCTGTTAGTTTTTTGCTCGATTCATCGGCATCGGAAAAATATTTTTTAAGCAATGATTTACTTCTGACAAAAATTTCCCCTAGTCTATAAGATTCTAAGAATGAGCCATTTTTATCTGCGATTTTAATTTCGGTGTCACCTAACGGTTTACCAACAGATTCGGGTTTACCGGAAAAGTCCTCAGTAGATAATGCGGATACCATCGAACATGTTTCGGTTGAGCCGTAAACTTTTACAACTGGAAACCCTTTGTTAATTGCCAATGAACATAGAGCAGTATCGAGGTGCCCGCCGCCAAGATAGAGCTTTTTGAGATTTTGATTTGGGATAGCCGCATTATCAATTAATTGTTTAAGTGTTGCTGATACTAATGAAATATGTGTTGGATCGTATTTTAGAAGTGCTTCATTAATTTCGTAATAACCCGTTGAATAAGGCAATGTTAGTGTTGCGCCCGAAATGAGTGAGCGGATAATAATCATAAATCCGCCGATATGATAAAACGGCAACGAACCTAACCAGACATCACTTTCCGATAGTGACGAGAAGGAGTGTGTTAGTAGAACACTTTGATAGAGACTACCGAACGTATGAACAACAGCTTTTGGTTTGCGTGTACTACCGGATGTGAAAAGAATGAGAGCGGCGTTGTTTAAATCGAAACCGGTTTTTATATTTTCCGGAAAATGAGAGAGATTAAAATCATTAATCAACATTACACCGGGGGACTTTATAGTTCTTACTTTCTCCCGGTTGGATAAATCTGTTATTATAAATTTTGCATTTGTAAATTCCGTTTGATACTCAATCTCGTCAAGTGTGTTTCTGGTATTAATCAAAACCGGAATTGCACCGACCAGCCATAAAGCGTTAATTGTAAAAATAAATTCCGGAGAGTGTTTTAGTAAAACAGCAATTTTATCACCGGGCATTATTCCTTTTTGCATTAATGCTTCTGAGTATCGGGCTGATTGCTTGTAAAGGTAGGAATAAGAGAGCGATGACTCGCCATATATTATTGCCGGTTTCTCGCCGTACTTTTTACTTTGCTCCAGAAGCCAGTTTATTTTATTTGTAATAAAAGTCATAATCCAATTTCAAATTTGGGAGGGAATAATTTATAATCGAATTTAATTTCACCATTGCAAATCGGAAACGGATCATTAACAGTTTCATTCTGCAAATATTCTGATGTTGCCAATCCATGTGCATAGTTGTGTTTGGTAAGGGAAGCAAGAAATACGAGCATGCTTCGCCCAACCGCGGTTTCAAATGCAGATGAAATTATCAGGTTAACATTTTTTGTTTCTGCGAGTTTAATCATTTCTATCAGATTTAAAACAGATCCGGTAATCATCGGTTTGATTACAATGTAATTAAAAATTCGGTTAACAATATACATCTCCAGATCATCCATCGCAGTTGTAGGGAAATCCAGTGCAATAGGAATAGGACTTACTTTTGAAAGCTTTGTCATGCAATCGGCATTACTGCACGGGTCTTCGATAAATTGAATGTTGAAAGGAAATAATTGTTGAATGTGATTATAAGCAGTGTCAATATCCCATGCGCCGTTTACATCAAGACGCAGATTAATTTCTTCAGGGATATTTTCCCTTACTAATTCGATTATGCGGATATCATCAGTAAAATTATCGCGCCCAATTTTCAGTTTTATTGTTTTATAACCGGAATTAACATCTGTATGCACACGATTTAGTACCTCATCTCCATTATCAAGTGTTATCACCGCGTTTACTTCAACAACACTTTTGTTTGCCAAATTATGTGTTTTAGTTGCAAAACCGTCTTTTTGTTTTATTGCCAAACTAAAGAGAGCTTGTTCAAATCCGAAGCGAACCGATGGAGTAATCATTCTATCCGGAGAAATTTCATTCCATAATTTATTACTTAATTCAAACTCACCGACTGAAAAAAATTTAATGAGGTAATTGATATCTTCCTCGGTCTGAACAATGTTTTCTTTGCTTAAACCGGGCAAGGGTAAAACTTCGCCAATTCCTTTGTTCCCTTGATGATCAGTAATTACCAAGTGGAAACCGTTTCTTTCAATTATTTTATGTGAAGAGCTTATGAATGGTTTCTTAAATCCTACTTTGAATGGTTTGTATTTTATTTCTTTGATGGTCATAACAAGATACCGATTGCAAAAAGCAATCCGTATAATGCAGAAAGTTTTGCGGTCTGCTCTAATGTTTTATTTAATTCTTTACCGTGAAGTGTAAAGATCATTCGTATCAGTTTTATAGCAAGGGGTAAACTAAGAAGAGGCAAAAAAACTAATAAGCTTTGCTTATAAGTAAAGAATACAATCAATAGAATTGAATACGAAAGTATCATGAACAATACATACTGAATCCGGGTGAATTTTTCTCCCATTAGAACTGCTAAAGTATGTTTACCGTTCGATTGGTCTTCGAGGCGATCGCGGTAATTATTAACGACGAGAATATTTGTAATTAATGCGCCAACAGGAATAGATGACCAGAAAACAGTAGCAGTAATTTCCTCTGCCTGAACGTAATAAGTTCCAACCGTTCCAATCAATCCGAAGAAAAGGAATGAGGCCAAATCTCCAAGTCCGTTATAAGCAAGAGGGAATGGTCCGGCTGTATATGCTATGCCGGCAATAATTGAAATGACTCCTATTAGTAAAATTTCCCAACCGATTAAATAAACAAGATATAATCCGAGAATAAAGCTAAGCCCGAATGAGATTATCATTCCGGCTTTCATTTGATTAACCGAAATAATTCCCGAAGCCACCGCACGTTGTGGTCCTAATCGTTCCTTTTTATCTGTTCCGGCTAAAAAATCGTAAAGGTCGTTTACAAAATTTGTTCCTATCTGAATTAATATTGAACAGAGTAGTGCAATCAATGCTGCGGTTAGATGAAATTTATTATCATTAATGGCAATTGAGGTTCCAACAACAACCGGCACAAGTGCAGCTAAAAGTGTTTTAGGACGCGATGCTAATATCCATGCATCTAATTTAGAAATTGTGTTGGTAGTTGATGTAATCATATTCTTAAAAATGTAACAGGAAAATTTTTTTTATGAAAAGTATTATGGCACTCTTGGAAATTTTGTAAAGTCCGGTTTCCGTTTTTCGTTGTATGCGTTTTTCCCTTCCTGTGCTTCGTCGCTCATATAATATAACAGAGTTGCATTGCCGGCTAATTCCTGAATTCCTGCTTGTCCATCAAGTTCTGCATTAAAAGCTGATTTTAATAATCTTATTGCAAGAGGACTCTTCTCAAGAATTTCCTTTGCCCACTGAACACCTTCATCTTCAAGTTCTTCTACCGTTACAACTTTATTTACCAATCCCATTTCTAATGCTTCCTTAGCATTATACTGGCGGCAAAGGTACCAGATTTCGCGTGCTTTCTTTTGACCTACTATTCTCGCAAGATAACTTGATCCGAATCCGCCGTCGAAACTTCCAACTTTAGGACCGGTCTGACCAAATATGGCGTTATCAGCTGCAATAGTTAAGTCGCAGATTACATGTAAAACATGTCCGCCTCCAATAGCATATCCGGCAACCAGAGCAATAACAGGTTTGGGTATGCTTCTAATTTGTTTTTGCACATCAAGAATATTAAGTCTTGGAACTCCGTCTTTACCTACGTATCCTTTATTGCCTCTAATTGATTGATCGCCTCCGGAACAAAAAGAATATTTACCATCTTTAGCCGGACCGGTTCCTGTTAAAAGTATAACGCCAATGCTGCTGTCTTCCCGCGCATCGGCAAATGCATCATAAAGTTCCTGGGTGGTTTCTGGTCGGAATGCATTTCTTTTTTCTGGCCGGTTAATCGAAATTTTTGCAATCCCCCCCATCTTTTCGTAAATAATATCTGTGTATTCTTTTGCTTTTATCCAGTTGTACTTCATCGTTTACCTTTTTACGTGAATAGAAGTTAAAAAATTGTTGACTAATTTAGTAAAAAGCCCCGGGTTTTCTAAATGAGTATTATGACCGCACTTCTTAATAATTTCATGCTTTGAATCCGGGAGTAGTAAAGCCATTTTAGAATTCAGGTCTGTATATTTTTCATCTAATCCGCCGCTTATTAAAAATACCGGAAAATTAAACTCCTTTAATCTGCTCCAGAAGTCGGGCATCAAACCGGTACTGAATCCGGCAAGCATATTAGATAATCCTATAACACTATTTTTCATTCTTTGGTTCTTAAGTTCATCGCTATAAGAAATATCTTTAAGCGATTCAAAAAGAGGAATGTTAAACCAGTATTCAAGAAATTTTTCAATTCCTTCTGTTTTTATTTTTTCTGAAAGTAGCAAATCAAATTCAACTCTTTCTTTTCTCTGGTTAAAATCCTGAATACCGGCAGTACTGCTTTCTAATAGAGCACCCAGAATGTTTTGATTATATTTTGCGCAGTAGGAAATTACAGCTCTACCGCCCATTGAATAACCAACAAGTATAACTTCCTTCAAGCCGAGTATGCTTATTATTTTATTAAGCTGACAGGTAATTGCTGCGGTTGAATAATATCTCGGATTAATTGGTGATGATGATTTGCCATGACCAATCAGGTCAATTGCAACCGGAATAAATTGAGAAGGGAGTTTGTCAAAAATAAATTTCCAATCTTCGGATTGCCCGGTGAATCCATGTAAAAAAATGACCGGTGTTTTTTCTGATTTTAATTTCGATTCATCTACAAGCAGATTGAAATCAATATCGTCAATTTTTATTATCATTTATAAATTTTCCAACTTCTCTGGTTGTAATTTTCCAGAAGCGGGAACGATATTGAGAAGAGAGCTTTGCATTAGTTCTAATTTCGATAACACTTAGCTTCCCATTTTTAATCGATTTTTTAAGAGCAGCATTAAATTCTTTACTCCTGTTCACAATATAATAAATACCTTTGAATGCTTTGACAATTTTATTGAATTCAAGTTTCAATGGTGTCAAAAAATTTGTCCTGAAAATCTTTCCGAAACGGGAAATGGGCAATGAATGAAAAATTCCGCCACCGCTGTTATTTATCAGAATTATAGTAATCGGGATATTGAAACCGATCGAATTATAAAGCCCGTTCAAATCATGATAAAATGCTAAGTCGCCGGTTAATAAAAATGTTGGTTGTTTGGAATTAACCGCAATTCCCAAGGCGGTTGAATTAATTCCATCAATTCCGCTTGCACCACGGTTTGTAAATACTTTAATCTGTTTCATTGAACAGGATGAGAAAAAGTCTATATCCCTTATAGGCAGACTGTTGGATATCATTAAGTTGCATTTTTCAGGGAGAAAATTGAGAAGATCAAAAACTACTTTGCTTTCGAATGAATAATCCTTTGAACCAATGAACCTGTTTTTAATTTTATCAACCAACTTATTCATATTAATTAAATCATTAAGCCAATCATCATTTACTCTATTCCCGGTATATGTTGATAAAACTATTTTGCAGAACTTAACAGGATTTATTCTGATTACTTTTTTAGCAGTGAGGGTAGGATCGTTCCTATCGCCAAATTGATTTATAATTATTTTTTCAGAGCGGCTTTTTTTTACAAAATCGTGCATTTGATTGGATGTAGGTGCTCCGCCAAAAAGAATAATTATTTCAGGATCAAATTTTTTGCAAAACTCGTCTGATCTTATTAGCGCATTATAATTTTCAATTATGTTCTTATTAGAGTGAGCGCCGTATCTAAGTCCGGAGGAGCCATCTGCAAAAATTGGATAGCCAATTTTATCGGATAATTTCAAAAGTACTTTTTTAAATTCAGTTCCATAATTGTTGTAACCGCAAACTATTATTCCCTTTTTCTTTTTTTGAATCGAGTTTAAGAGCTCTTTTAATCCCGGTGTAATTACATCTTCATAACTTTGTTTTACCTTACCCTTAGTGAGTAAAAATATTTTTTCCGTCAGTTTTTTCTCAATAATATCTGTATAATTATCAGGTTCAAAAGGTTTATCGAACGGGAAATTGTAATGTATGGGACCCGGATTCCGGTCTAATGCTATTTGCAATCCCTTCTTTAAGTTATCTGTAAGTTTTACAAATCTCGAGTAATCAATCGTGGGAAGTCCGGTATCGTAAAAAAATCTTATGTGATTCTTAAAAATATTGTTTTGATTAATTGTCTGGTTAGCACCCCTGTTCCTTAAATAAGGCGGACGATCGGCGGTGCAAACAATCAATGGGATTCTCTGGTAGTAAGCTTCAATTATAGCCGGGTAAATTTCTGCAACTGCAGTACCGGATGTTGTAATAATTATACTTGGAGTTCGGGATTCTTTTGCCAATCCTAAAGCAAAAAATGCTGAAGACCTCTCATCAACAATAGGATACAAATTGAATTTTTTGCTTAATGAAAATGCCAGTGTAAGCGGTGTGCTTCTGGATCCGGGTGAGACGCAAACATTTTTTATCCCGTTCTCAATTAACTGATTAACACAAGTATTACACCACAAGATATTACGATTAATTTGCTGGCTCATGTTGAAATAAAGATAAAATAGATTTCAATTTCAATTCAGTTTCATAAAATTCTTTTTCCGGGGAGGAACCTTCAACAATACCGCATCCGGCAAAAAGCATTACTTTATTATTTTTAATTAATGCGGATCTAATAGCAACAGCGAATTCTCCAAATCCATCACCGCTATACCATCCTAATACACCTGTAAATAAACCTCTATCGTAATTTTCAAGGTTGTTGATTATATCCAATGCAGTTTCCTTTGGATCTCCACATACTGCCGGGGTGGGATGGAGTCTGTTAATTATTGATTTAATAGTGGGATCACCCGTTAGTGTTCCGTTAATTGGAGTCCACAAATGCTGAACATATTTTAGTTTTTTAATTGAAGGTTTGTCAAATTGAATCCCGTCAGCAAACTCCGAAATAGTATTGAGGATATACTCAACAACATTATTGTGTTCTGCAAGTTCTTTTTTATCATTTAGTAAAAATTCGGACAATTGATTATCGGCAGAATCTGTTTCACCACGTTTTACTGTTCCGGCAAGTGCTTCAGTTTCAATAATTTTTTTGTTGATTACAAATAATTTTTCCGGTGAGGCACCTAAAAATATTGAATTCGATTTTCTATAAATAAATAGATAACTAGCCGGATAATCATCCTTCAATTTGTTTGTAAGTAGAGTCAAATCGGGTGCATTAGTAATTTCACAATCCAGATATCTTGATAAAACTACTTTCCTGATATTACCCTCGCTTATTTTTTGGAGGGAGTGTTTAATCATTCCTTCCCATTCATCATATTTTATCTGGTTGAGAATTTTAAGCTTGCTTTGATTCTGGTTTTTAGTTTTACTTGAAATAATATTCTTCAACCGTTGCTCAATCTCTTCAATAATTATTGTGCCGGTTTTATTTTCTGTTGAATGGGAAAAAATAATCAGGTAGAAAGATTTTTCTTTTTGGTAAAAAATAAATTTTGGGATAAAAAATGTTGAGTGTTCAAAAGCTTGCCAGATAGTTTCAGCTTTGTTTGAAGGAAATTTTATCGAAACAAGAATTTCAGGAATTCTTTCCAGTTGAAAGTCATCTTTGTTCGAAATAAAGTTTAGATCTTCCAGCTGTGTGATCTCATTTATTTTCAATAGTTCATCAATTGCTAAAAATATCTCACTGGAATCCGGATTATTCCAGTAAAAACTACTTTCAGAATCATGGTTAATAAAGGAAAGTGCTTTACCAAAGAACAGTTCATCAATCGGTTGCACATAGACAAAAAATGAATTATTGGGATTCCTGAAGGACTTGAGTCTCGAAAAGTTAAGAAAATCAATCAATTTGGCGGTATTTAAGATCAAAATTTTATTCTGGAATTAATTACTTATTAAATATATGTTTTGGTCGGCAAGTTTCAAATTACATGAATTTAAAAACTGCTATGTTAAGAGTGCAGTAAATAAATAAAATTAATTTTTTATTAAAATTTACTTCCCTATTAAAAATTAATTCTTTAAGTTTATAAGTAGAATTAGTAAATATTCCCGGAGTCATTAAGCAAACATTAATCCAACAAAATAGGAGACTTAACTGATGCAAAGCCAGAAAGCTGAAACTGCCCTCCAGCTTTGGGACAGGCTAGCAAAAGTGCACGATAAGTTCCGTAAAGTGCAAGCAAAGCAAATGTTCGGTGAAAAACTGACAGCCCCTCAATTCTGCGTCCTAGAGGTGATTTATAAACTCGGACCAGTTCCTCTCAAAAAGATCAGCGAAGAAACAATGGTTACAGGTGCAAACATTACCTGTGTTGTTGATAACCTTGAGGAAATGGGATTTGTAAAACGGGTTCATTCCAAAGAGGATCGTAGAGTAATTACTGCTGAGTTAACTAATTCCGGAAAATCAAAATTAGAAAAGATTTTACCGGCATATTATGAGAACATTGCCTCGTTGGTTACTAAAATATCCGATAACGAGCAAAAACAGTTCAATAACATTCTAGGTAAATTAATGTGATATTGATACAATAAAGACGATTGAAACCCAATCGCCAAGCTCTATTTTTTCAATCATCACAAAATTATGAAGTTGGAATTTACTTACGATGTCTTCAGTATCAGATTTAAGGAGACCGGAAATTATCAGCTTACCTGTCTCCTTAATTTTAAATCTAAGGTAGGGTGCAATTTCAATTAAAATGTGCTTGTTGATATTTGCAACAATCAGATCAAAATCTTTTTCTTTTATTTGATGAATTTCAGCTTGCCTTATTTCCACCTTATCTTCTAATAAGTTAATTGCAACATTTTCTTTTCCATTTAATAAACACCATTCATCGTTATCAATTCCAATTGCATTTTTTGCACCTAGTAATACCGATGTAATTGCTAATATACCCGTTCCGGAACCTACATCTAAGACGAAGTCATTTGTACGAATATATTTCTCAATCATTCTTACCATCAGTTTTGTGGTTTCGTGCTCACCGGTGCCGAATGACATTTTAGGATCAATTGTTATTACTATTTTATTGCTATCAGAAATGTACTCTTTAAAAGTCGGTTTAATAACAATTCTATCCGTAATCTCTATTACTTTAATATTCTTTTCATAATCCTCATTCCAGTTCTTATCCTCAATTATTTCTTTCCGGATGGAGTATTCAGAAATCAATCGTTCACCTTTAGCAAATTCTAAAACCGATGTTATTTCTTCTTCCGAAATTGATTTGTTCGAATCTACAAATATCTTTAAGCCCAGTTCAGATTCATTAATTCCATCGAGATCAAACTGCCACATCATTCCGCTAATAAGTTCGTTATTTCTCGGGATTGTTGATATTGTATATTGAATAAATGTTTTCATACACTTAATTATTAAAAATTATCTCGCAAATTTTATCTTGAACCTCCCGCGCAACTTTTGAAGATCCCGTAAAATTTTGAATCATTATGGTAAATGCAATTAAATGGTTGGACTTATTTGTTAAATAACCGCTTAGATTGCTTACTCCACTTATTGTCCCGGTTTTTGCGTTCACTTTTTGAAATACGGGAGATTTTTTCATTCTATCTTTTAATGTTCCATCAATACCGGCGACAGGAAGTGAATTAAATAGTTTTGTGAAGGATTCATTACCATTTGAATGAAAATATTTTAGAAGTCCTGTTAATAATTCAGCAGAAATAAGATTATAAAAAGAGAGACCGGAACCATCTGCAATTTTGTACGACTTAGGATCCATGCCCAGAGTTGTAATTAAACTGTCTATTAATTTAATTCCTTTATCTGCCGATGCCGGTTTTCCAGAATATTTTAATCCCAGCGCTCTCAGAAGCATTTCAGCGCTCAGATTATCACTGTTCTTGTTTACATTTATAACTGTTGAATCAATCGTCCTGTTATAAGTGAAAATTTCTTTCGCTCCATTTTCAAGTGTAGAAATCTTTGTTTGACCGCTGAAGCCGATTTTATTTCTTTTAAGATTTTCTTTAAGTAGTGAAAGAAAATAATTAGTCGGGTCGAATATATTTAATATGGTCTCGCCGGGTTTTTCATTAATAGATAATTCACCGGTTACATTAATAGTGTTGCTGCGGTTTATCCAATCGCGTGTAATTTTTAATGCAGAGTTTTTTTTGTCGGTCATTATTGAATTGTTAGACACCGTAACAAAATTAGTTTCCGGAGTTGTAGTGATTAGTGCTGGTTTACTAAGGAAATTAGGAGAGTAGTTTATTTTAATGCAATTGTCGTTGATATTTAGAGCTGACAAATATGGTGAACTTGGTGTCGGATCATCATCCCACATCCATCCACTGCCCCAAAAGAGAGAGTCCATTGCAGAAATGTCTGCCAATAGATTGCCTCGAATTTCTTTAATACCGGAACTACGAATTTTAAAAATGAGAGTATCCAAATCGAGAAGAGAAAATTCAGGGTCTAAACCACCTACAACATAAAGATTACCGAACAAAATTGAATCGCGTAAGTCCCCTTTGTAATAAATCGATGTTGAAAATCTGTAATCGTCTAAAAATAAAATTGAAGCCGCAGTTGTAAGTAATTTTATTGTAGAAGCCGGGCGGAACAAAAGTTTTTCATTTTTACGGTATAAAACTCTTTGAGAGGTTAAGTCGTAAACATCAATTGCAATTTGGCTGTTTTTAAAAAAATCTGTAGAGATTACTTTATTAATCTCATTTTCCAGTTTTAATTTCTTCTGTTGAGGAAATGAATTTGCAGCAACAAATAAAAACAGAATTACAAAAAATATTTTATTTAGTGAGAATAATTTTTTCAAAAATATTCCCGCTCTCTAAAATCAACGCCTAATTGTTCATTTACAAATTTTTTGGCGGCTTCTGCATCAACCTGACTAAGTCCTACAATCGACATAACAACGTGAGTGTACTCTTTAGCTTTAATTGCAAAGTCGAGCATTTCTTTATGCATCGAAGGATCAACTCTCATGAGCGCTCCATATTGTTCGGCATCAATAGAATTCAGACTTATCGAAACCGTATCAATTAATCCTTTCAACTCCGGAGTAATATCCTTTTTATTAATAAAATTTCCATGTCCATCGGAATTCATTCTTGTAGAACCACCGTTTTCTTTTACATACTTTGCAATTTCTTTAACTACATCCCATCTAATAGTTGGTTCACCATATCCGCAAAAAACAATTTCTTTATATCGTTTCGGATCACCAATTTCTTTAATATAAACATCGGCTTCGGGTTCTTCCGATTTTTTCATTTTCAAATTATAACCGTTAATTACAGCTTCTCCCTTCCGGTCGCAAAAGACGCAATCGGCATTACATCTATTAGTAACATTAATATAAAGTGAGTTACCAATCTGATATGTGAAGCTAAGAGCAGGTTTATTTCCAATTCCAAACAGTTTATAAGCATTATACGATGTTGTAATAGCCACGTCTTCGGTCCTTAAATTATGAACATCTGCAATTGTTTCTGCTACAAGTTTTATATTAGCCGGTTCATTACGTTCTCCGCGGTGGGGAACAGGAGTCATAAACGGTGAATCTGTTTCGAGTAATAAGTTCTCAACGGCAATTCGGCTTAAAACTTTACGCAGGTTATCAGCTTTCTTAAAAGTAATGGTGCCGGGGAATGAAATAAAATGATGCATTTCAATCAGCTCCCGTGCATCTTCAATAGAACCGGCAAAGCAATGATACTGTGCTCGTAAACCTGAATCTTTATATTTTCTTGCGATGTTCATTATGTCGTCATTCGAATCGCGATTATGAACAATAATTGGAAGATTAAGTTTAAGAGCAAGTTTAATCTGCTCTTCGAATGCTAATAATTGTTTTTCTTTGGGAGAGAAATCGTAATAGTAATCTAATCCAATTTCTCCAATGGCAACAACTTTAGGATGTTTTGCGGTCTTCTCTAGTAAGGGAATTAAATCTATTGTAAAATCTTTAGTATCGTGAGGATGAATTCCAACAGTAGCATAAATAAAATCATATTTCTCTGCCAGTTCTATTGCCCGGGCAGAAGAAGCAAGATCTGTAGCCGGAACAATTATATAATCAACGCCCGAACTTTTTGCTCTTTCAATTACATCATTAAGATCACCGTTGTAATTCGGATAAAATAAATGTGCATGTGTATCAACAAACATTGTTTTCCTTTTCGTCAATCATATATAAATAACAAAATAAAATTAAATAACGTTCTTCTAATTCTTTGTTTCACCTAAAACAAATCCTGTTTCGCCAACTTCTGATGCAGTTCTTAGTATTCCATCAATTTCTTTCTTATCAACAATAGCAATCAACCCTATTCCAATATTAAATACCTTTCTCATCTCTTCGTCATTAATTGAACCGGTCTCTTGAATCAGTTTGAATATTGCGGGAATTTCCCAGGCAGACCAATCAATTGTAATTGAGAGGTTTTTCGGTACAACCCTGATTGTATTACCAATAATACCGCCGCCGGTTATATGCGAAAAAGCTTTCACATTATTTTTTTCTTTAAGACGGTTAATCAGCTTTAAGTACGATTTGTGAATTCTTAACAGCTCGTCCCCTAATGTTGTATCCAGACCATGCGGTTTATCATTCAGACTGAAATTTTCCAGAAGAACCTTTCTTGCTAACGAGTAGCCATTTGTATGTAATCCGTTCGATCCAAATCCGATAAGACAATCGCCGGTATTTACGTCGCTTCCATCAATAATCTTATCACGTTCAACAATTCCAACTATTGTCCCGGAAATATCATACTCATCTTCGGAATAAAGCCCGGGCATTTCGGCGGTTTCGCCACCAATTAATGCAACATTATTCTCCTTACATGCAATTGAAAATCCTCTTATTATTTGTTCAGCTTTTTCCGGAATAAGTTTACCGAATGCAAGATAATCCATAAAATACTGAGGTTCGGCTCCGCATACAGCAATATCATTTACACAATGATTTACTAGATCCTGTCCAACAGTATTGTGCCGGTTCATCATAAAAGCAATTTTAAGTTTAGTCCCTACACCGTCAACACTGGAAACAAGGATTGGATTTTTATATTTAAGAAGATCGATTTGATAGAAAGCGCCAAAGTGACCGATACCGGATAATACGTTTTTATTAAATGTCGATTTCGCCAGATCTTTAATCTTTTCAACAGTCTTGTCTCCGGCATCAATATCAACACCGGCACTTTTGTAGGTATTATTCATTTTATTAAAATCTGATTTTTTGTTTGCGAAATATAATCATATTTATTTATCTGAAACTTTTCGGACAGTTTTTTTGTCTTACGATTTGCCAGTTTTTACAATGGACTTAAAAAATGAAAAATTCCTTATTTTTTGATAACTTTGTGCCCGTTGTTTTTGAATATTAGAAAAATTTATGACTGAATATCAGCTAAAAGAGAGAGAAAAGGCGATTCTGCGGTTTATTATTCATCAGTTTATACTTACCGCAAATCCGGTTGGCTCAAGAAATATTTCGAAGAAATATAATATTGGGCTTTCGCCGGCCTCTATCCGGAATATAATGGCTGATCTTGAAGATCTTGGATACCTTAATCATCCTCATACATCTGCGGGAAGAGTTCCAACTGATAAAGGTTACAGAGTTTATGTTGATTCATTAATGGATCCGCCTAATCTGGAATCGGAAGTTAAATCGATTGTAAATGTTAACCTTAGTCAGGCTACTACAGAAACTGAAGATTTATTAAAAATAACATCGACAATACTAAGCAATCTTACAAACCAGCTGGCTCTTGTTACATATCCTAAGTTTGAACAGGCAATCCTGGAAAAGATTCAAATAGTAAAACTGTCATCCATTAGAATACTTGTTATTGTTACAGTTCAATCGGGATTAATAAGAACAATTACACTGGAAATAGATGCGGATGTAAATGAAAATCATTTATCAACTGTTCAGCAGTTTTTAAATGAAAGATTATCCGGTTTAAGATTTTCAGAAATCCGGTCAACATTCAATGATAGAATTAAAGATTTTAACAGCGATTCAGTTAGACCTATTATTAGAGTATTTGTAGAATCGGTTGACAGAATATTTACAGATATAAGCAGTGATAAAACAATTATTTCGGGAACTAAAAATATTCTTTCGCAACCTGAATTCGAAGACCACGAACAATTCCAGAGTGTTATAGAGCTAATTGAAAACAAGGATGTTATTATTCATATCCTCAATAAAAACAAAAATCAAGATATTGATCTTAGCATTTCCATCGGGAAAGAAAATCTGGATGAAAAATTATCGGACTATAGTCTTATTACTAAGGAATATAAAGTTGGCGATTTGAAAGGTACATTAGGAATTATGGGCCCAAAGAGAATGGACTATTCTAAAATTATTGCAGCAGTAGTGTATATTGCCGAACAACTAACTCACGAATTAACCAAACAAAGATATGAATTATGAAAAAGAAAAAAGAATCTATGGAAGAATTGAATAATAAAGATATTGAACAGGAAACCGAATCAGGTGTTAATGAGAATGATTCTAAAATTGAGATTGAAAGAAAATCATCAAGTGAAGAATCATCAAAAGAGGAATTGACAGCAGCACAACAGAAAATAAGTGAATTGGAAAATAATGTTAAGCAATTACAGGATTTGCTTCTTAGAAAAGCAGCTGAATTTGAAAATTATAAGAGGCGTACAGAGAATGATCAGATTAACCTGCTTAAGTTTGCTGCCGAACCATTTATAAAAAGCACGTTAATTGTTTACGACGATCTCGAAAGATCACTTAACCATGTAAATGATGATAACAGTTTCGACTCTCTTAAAAAAGGTTTGGAACTTGTTTACGAAAAGTTTACAAAAATTTTAGAATCCCAGGGTGTTAAGAAAATTGATGCTAAGGGAAAACAATTTGATGTAGACTATCACGAGGCATTGATGCAGCAGCCCAGCCCTGATGTTGATCCGAATACGGTAATTGATGTTATTGAACCGGGCTATCTTTATAAAGATAAAGTTATACGTCATGCAAAAGTTATTGTAAGCTCTGCCGTTAGTAACGAAGAAAGTAAATCAGAATAAAAAACGGGAACGATACTAAGCTTGAAGGATAAGAACTAAATGAGCAAAAGAGATTATTACGAAATATTAGGCGTTTCAAAAGGCGCTTCTCAGGATGAAATTAAAAAAGCATATAGAAAACTTGCCATGCAATATCACCCGGATAGAAATCCGGGTAATAAAGAAGCTGAGGAGAAATTCAAAGAAGCTGCCGAAGCTTACGAAGTTCTAAGCAATGACGAAAAAAGATCTAAATACGATCGATACGGACACGGCGGATTACGTGGCGGTCAGGATTTCCATAGCTATCAGAATGTAAATGATATATTCAGTCACTTCTCTGATATTTTTGGAGGCGCTTTTGGCGGTTCTTCAATATTCGATGATTTCTTCGGCGGATCAAATTCACAGAGAACCAGACAGAAACAATCCGGTACTCCCGGATCAGATCTTAAGATTACTCTTAAACTTACACTGGAAGAAATTTCTACCGGAACAACAAAAAAAGTTAAGATAAAAAAATATAATAAATGTGAAGATTGTAATGGAACTGGAGCTAAAACTACCGGAAGTTTTAAAACATGTTCTGTTTGTAACGGCACGGGAGAAATACGACAGGTTTCAAGATCCATTTTCGGTCAGTTTGTTAATATTGCGCCCTGTAATAATTGCGGCGGATCGGGTAAAATTATTTCTGATCCGTGCCAAAAATGTTCGGGAGACGGGCGTGTTAATTCTGAATCGACAATTAAAATAAATGTACCCGCAGGTGTCTTCGATGGAAGTTATATGACTATGCGCGGCGAAGGAAATTCCGGTAAAAACGGCGGTCAACCCGGTGATATAATCGTTGTCTTCGAAGAAGTCCGCCACGATTTATTTGTGCGCGATGGTGATAATATAATTTATGAACTGAATATTAGTTATCCGGAAGCAGTATTAGGAGCAGAAGTTGAAGTCCCCACGCTAAATGGAAAAGCAAAACTAAAAATTGATGCGGGAACTCAATCGGGTAAATTCTTAAAGATGCGCGAGAAGGGAATTCAGCATCTAAATAAACACGGTGCCGGTGATCAGCTGGTTAAAGTTAATATTCATGTTCCTAAAAATGTTACTTCAAAGGAAAAAGACCTATTGAAAGAATTACAAAAAATGCCCAATATTAAACCGGGTAATTAAAAACTTTTCCAAATTCGTTTTTTGTAAACTTGACTTCTCTATTTACTATTTTATCTGATGCTGAAATTAATTGGGGGGCGTTGATGAAAATACTTAATAAAATTTCCAACAAAATCGGTTTTACCGAAACAGAATCCAGAATCATATTATTTCTTCTTTCAACTCTCTTTGTGGGAATAATAATTAACATCATAAAAAGTAAAAGCGATAACCCGGATTTACTTGAGTTCGATTATTCAAAAGAGGATAGCACATTTTATAATGCTTCGATTAATCCTGCTGATGAGGACAGTCTCCAAAAAAATACGCAAAAAAGGGTTGAATCTAAGCCTGAACTTTCAGATTTTAGAATCGCTAAAAAAGAAAAAAACAAGGCATCGGAAAGCTTTCCGGCTGCTAATAAGTTAGATATAAATAAAGCCGGGTTAAATGATTTTGCTGAGCTACCGGGTATTGGAATAAAGACAGCTCAAAATATTATTGATTATAGAAACAGGATCGGAAAATTTAACAGCATTGATGATCTGCTTGATGTTAAAGGAATTGGAAAAGCAAAGCTCGAAAAAATAAAAAATTTTATTTCAGTTAAATAAATAACCTCTGGAGGAATAATAATGATTAAAGGTGAACCCTGGTATTTGCATTTTGTATTATACGCTATTATAGCTGTTTTAGCATTCGTATTAATTAAGGTTGCCTATCTAGATCCTAATGAAGTAATTGAACAAGAAAAATATTTTAAGCAGGAATCCAGATTAAGAATGTCTAATCTTCGCTCTGCAGAAAGATTATGGCAAACTAAATTCGGAAAATTTACAGATAATCTTGATAGCTTAATTACTTTTATCAAGACAGATAGAAGTGTTAAACAGGCAATGGAAGGAATTGATACGGTTACTAAAAAATCTACAAATCCTTTTGTTAATTTATCCTCCGGCTTATTTGAACCCGATTCTCTCTTCTTCAGCCCGAAATCCAGGATGAGATTTTTAGTTCAGGTGGATACTTCCGAAGTTGCAGATACTATTATCGATAGAAGAGGCCGAATTATTAAAGTCGATAAAATAAGAACAATTGGACAAAGATATTTTATCAGTTGTCCTGATGGTTATGGAACAATCGGCGACCTTAGAAGCGATGCTATGAAGAATACCGCTTCTTGGGAATAATGTAACTAATTTAATGCCGTTGTTTCAAAATCATGTTGGAATAAATTTAACCGAAACGAAATTACAGCTCGTTGAAATAAGTTATAAACAAAATAATTTTTGCCTGGAGAATGTAGATCAACTGGTTTTTAAAGAACCGGTTCTCCCAGATATTCAAGATGAAAAGTTGATCAACATTCTTCAGGATTCCTTCTCGAAAATAATTAATAAAAAAACCATTACTTCAAATTCCATTTCCTTTACTTTACCAAACAATTTCTTCCGGGTTTTCGAAGTACCTTATGATAATGCTTTAACCAAAAAAGACCTTATTGAACAATTAAGATGGGAAATCTCGATTCTCTTTCCAATGTACGACAGCAACGAATTCCATATTCAATACGTAGAGGTTAACAAATCCTCTGTTAGACCCGAAGACAAACTGATTGTATTTGCTTTAAGAAAGCGTATTGTGGGGGCAATTAATAAATTTTGTAAAGAGAATAAATTCGAACTAAAGTTTGTAGATAATGCACACCATGCATCGAATGCCTTTTTGCATCTGGATAGAGAATTGGAAAGAGAAGATATTACATTAAGCTTTTATATCGATCAGCATTACTCTTCTTTAGCGGTCTTTGAGGGATTATCACCATTTTATTTTAAGATATTTAATAAAAACGGTGCGGACTTTTTTGAGCAGCTGGAAGGTGCAATAGAAAAACTTGCAACACTTAATGTAAATAGAGAAAATATTAAGAAAGCTACTTTAAGCGGACAGACAGTAACGGGCGATTTCACGGATAATATTTCCAGGGTTCTTGGTTTAACTTTAATTAAAATTAATCCATTTGAAAAACTATTTGCCGAAGATGAAGTAAAGTCTAACCCTCTTTATTTATCTCAGTATAATTCATTTACTGCAGCAACAGGAATAGCAATAAGAATAATTTAATGAGAATAATCGGCGGAAAATTTAAGGGAAGAGTTGTAAAGTTTCCAAAGTCGAATCTTGTTAGACCGACTACGGATAAGGTGAAAGAATCACTTTTCAACTATCTAATACACTCAATTGATTTTGAGGATATTCTTGTACTTGATCTTTATGCCGGATCGGGATCGCTCGGATTGGAAGCATTAAGCAGAGGTGCTGCAGAAGTACATTTTGTTGAAAAGGATTATAATGTTTCCAGAGTTCTAAAAGAAAATATTTCATCGCTTAATGCAGACGAAAATTGTAAAATTTTTAGAATGGATGCAGTTAGATTTTCCAGAATGGAATGCAAGCAAAAGTACCAGATTATTCTTGCAGACCCGCCATTTTTCAAAAATGATATTCATAAAGTTGTAGAGAATGTAATGTCTAACAGGGTTCTTGATAATGATGGGTTAATGCTTGTTGAGCGATCAATTCAGACAAAAGCGGAAGATGAAGAGAATTTTAAATGCGAGGCATTTAAACGAATGGGTGATAGTTTGATTTATCAATTCAAGTATTAATGGAAATTTAATACTATTCATTGGTAAATTAATTTTATGAAATATATTTTAGAGTAGAAATTTAGGAGCAGCAATTATGGCAAAAGTAATCTATCCCGGAACTTTCGATCCGGTTACAAATGGTCATCTTGATATTATTAAACGCGCAATTGAGTTATTTGAAGAAGTTATTGTTACTGTCGCTAAAAATCCTTCCAAGACCTGTCTTTTTACAATTGAAGAACGTGTAGAAATGCTGAGGGAAAGTTTAAAGGGTTTCAACCGTGTAAAAGTGGACTGGTTTGATGGGCTTGTAGTTGAACATGCCCGGAACGTTGGCGCTGTTGGAATTATTAGAGGATTAAGGGCAGTGAGCGATTTTGAATACGAATTCCAGATGGCATTAATGAATAGAAAACTTGCCGACGATATTACAACAATTCTTTTGATGCCGCATGCACGTTATACATATCTTAATTCTACTATTGTGCGTAACCTGGCTCAATTTCAAGGTAATGTTTCTGAATTTGTACCGGCGATAGTTAATGAAAAGTTGAAAGATAAATTCAGTTCAAAATAAAACCCCGCTAATGCGGGGCTTTAAATTAAACCTTACTCACAATTATTAGAATTACATTTCTTTTTCTGCAGTAAGTGGTCTGCCTTTAATTAGGAGTCCATTCTTCACATGCTCTCTGGATATATAAATAATTCCTTCTTCATTATGTGGTTTACCAAACCGGGAATGGAAGGATTTTAATCCGCCTAAATATTTTCTTGCATCGGTAACATAAACCAGGTCTCCCTCTTCTGCATACATCTTATTCATATCATGCTTAGATAAATTAATAAAGTCCTCATCATCTTCTCTCAATTTCCAATTTACTTTTACTATGTCGCCTTCACGTTCGTTTAGTTTAGATCCTTTGAATAATTCTTTTGCACGATGGATCGAACCGGCTGTTAATCCTTCGGTTTTTATTACAGGGTCATACTTGATGTAATATGTTGAAATTAAAGAAATCATTAAGGTCATAAATAAGGATGCAATAAATAGAAATTGCACTCCGCCAATATTAAAAATCACCATAGAAAAAATCATTGATGATAGTATAATCATCGTTACAATTATAAGGTTATGACTTGATCCTTTCTTAATTCTATTGGCAATACTGATAAACTGTTTCTGTAGTAGTGTTACTATTACACCAACAATAAGGCAAACAAGAGTATTATAAAGTGCTCCTATGTAAGTATATGGATGGACAGGGTCCATTGGTGTTCCATGATCGAATGGAGAAATTAAAACACCGGGATAATATGCACCAAGAATCATTAATGAAATTCCACCAATTACTGTTGCAATTACACCGGCTGGAGTAAACTTTTTCCAGAAGACACCTAAAAATATTGCTATAACCAGCGGGGGAGTTAATGTTGAATGGAAATATCCATGCGCTTCGTAAACTGTGGGATAAGAACTGAAAGGAATTACGGCTAAAACACCAAGAACAGTAAAAGCAACAGTGGCAATTCTTGCAACAAGCAGTGCCCGCTTTTCATCCACCTTATCATTTTTATTTCTTTTCTTCAACCAGACTTTAATCGGGCCATAAACATCATTAACATAAACAGCCGAACACGCGTTTAATAACGTATTAACCGTTGACATTAAAGCGGCTGCAAGTGACGCAATAACAAATCCGAAAATTCCGGGTCCCATTATTATGTTTGCAACAACAACAAAAATGAAATCCGGTTGAGTATTAGCTGGAATAGGAGAATTACTCAACATAGACATTGCTTTGCCAATCCAGCCCCCTCCGCTTACAACTATTGCCGAAACAGGAAGCATAAATAAAATATTAAATACGGCTGCTTTTCTTCCTTCATTAACACTTTTAGCCGACATAAATCTCATTATCAAGCCCATATTCATAAACAAAAATCCAATCGAGCCGGCAATTCCATCTTGCCAGAATATTCCAACAAAATTAAAATCAGACGGTTTATTAAAATGTGCTAAAGGAAGTTTCCAATCGGTTGGTAATAAATTCCAGAAGGTATGCCATCCGCCTACGTAATCAATTCCAATTATAAACACCATTAATCCGGCAAGCAGAAGCATAAATCCCTGCACAAGATCAGTAAATAGAACTGCTATCTGTCCCCCAAAGGTTGTATAAGCACCCGTTACAAATGCAATTACAATTATTAATCCCATCAATGTTATATTTATTTCAATACCAAATAAATTTATTGATGGAGGCATAAGTGGAAGAATTGCTTTACCCATTGTGAGGAATCCAATTCCAATATAACCTACAAGATATAGAAGCTGTAAAATAGTTACGAAGAACCGAGCAGAAGGACTAAATCTCTTTTCGAAATATTCCGGGATTGATCTAATTTTTGAATATATTACAATCGGAAGCCAGCCGAACATGAAGAATGGAATGAAAAACCAGTCATTCATATAAGTCATAGAAGAGGAAAAACCATATTCCCATGCTTTAGCGGAATACTTAACAAAGCTATGACTGCTAACGCCGGTAGCAACAATTGACATTGCAATTAGCCACCAGGAAAATCTTCTTCCACCGAAAAAGAAATCTGTTGTGTTATGGTTATACTTACTAAAGTAACTTCCGAATAGGAGAATAGCTACAAGATATACAATCATTACAACCCAGTCAGTCTGGGTTCCCATAGTGTGTAATCTATCCATGTTAATTTACCAATAAAGTGCTGCAATTATTAATATGGCGTGAATTAACATAAAATAGAAATATCCGAAGAACATTACCTTCCACCAGAAACGGTGTTTTTTTTTGCGCATGTCAATTCCTTTTAATTTTCGGATTAAAATCATTCCGGTAAAAAAGAAAATTCCACCGACGCCATAAAGATAAATGAAAGGAAGCCAGGTGTTAAAGAATGAAGGCATGTGAGTTGTCCGTTTCTTGAATACAATTAATAATTAATACCGGCGGAAAATTTAAGGGGTGGTAAAATGATTAGCAAATTAAATTATTTTTAAATTTACGTGAGCTAAATAAAACTACATTTCCTTTTCGGCCGAAAGTAACTTTCCTTCGATAAATAATCCGGTAAGTTTATGCTCTTTGTTAATATAGACTATTCCATCCTCGTTGTGAGGTGTTCCGTATTCTGAATGAACTGATTTAAGTCCACCGAGATACTTTCTTGCATCGGAAATGTAAACCAGGTCGCCGGTTTCAGCGGCCATTTGTTTCATATCGTTTTCGGAAAAATTAACTGTATTATCATCGCCTTCTTTAATTTTCCATCTTACAATAATCTTTTTACCTTCTCTATCGTTTATCGGCTTTCCTTTAAATAATTCTTTTGCCTTAGCTATTGACCATGCAGTTAATCCTTCTGTATTCTTATATTCATCGTATTTAACGAAATATGTAATTGATAATGATATGAATAAAATAAGTACTATAGATAGCAATAAAGCAAATGTAAAAGGAAGGAGGTCGAAAACAATTGATACAAAGATTACTGTAATTATCGTATTTAGTAAGTAGAAAATTTTATTATGATATTCTCGGGTTTTAATGAAGTCAACAATTTTTTTCTGGTAAACAGTTGTTACCGTAATAAAAACACCTACAAAAGAACAGACAAATAAATTGTATAATGCTCTTATATAAGTGTAAGGATGTTTAACGTCCATTAATGTCCCGTGATCGAACGGAGAAATTAATGCAGCCGGGTAATAATTACCGAGTATCATTAAAGCAACACCGCCAACAAAGGTTGACATTACTGCCGCCGGAGTAAATTTTTTCCAGAATACTCCAAGGAAAATTGCGACTACTAATGGTGGTGTAAGTGTTGAATGGAAAAATCCATGTGCTTCATATACTGTCGGGAATTTTTCAAATATAAGAACCGATAGAACACCAAGTGTTGTAATAGCAATAGATGCTATTCTTGCAGCCGATAGTTCTTTTTTATCATTCTCTTTTTCCGTTACAGTAATTTTCTTTTTGATGTATTTCTTAATCGGTCTGTGAACATCATTTATATAAATTGCAGCAGTGGCATTAATTAAGGTATCTACAGTAGACATCAATGCAGCAGTAAGGGCAGCCATTATAAAGCCGAAAACACCCGGATGAGATACTAAATTTGCTACTACAACAAATATCTGATCCGGAACTGTATTAGGTGGAACTACATCGGGCTGGGCAATAGAAACGGCTTTTCCAATCCATCCGGCATTGGATACAACGATAGCTGAGATCGGTAGCATTGCCAGAATGTTAAAAGTGGCGGCTTTTCTTCCTTCATTTACACTTTTGGTTGCCATAAACCGCATTACAAGTCCCATGTTCATAAATAAAAATCCTACTGAACCTGCAATCCCGTCTTGCCAGAAAATTCCAACAAAATTAAAACTGGGTGGATTATTAAAATTTGCAAGAGGTAATTTCCATTCAACCGGTAATAGATCCCAAAAAACTTTAAATCCTCCAATGTAATCCAGACCAAGTACAAACAATAAAAGTCCAGCAAACAGCAGAATAAATCCTTGTAATAAATCTGTGAAGATTACAGCGGTCTGACCGCCAAACGTTATATAAATTCCAGTAATAATTGCGATAACAATTATTATCCCCATTAAGGTTATGTCAAACGTTTGTCCGAATAGTGTGAAATGTTCAGGTAATAAAGGCTGGGCAGCTTTACCGAGTGTTAAAAAACCAATACCAATATAACCTACCATATATAATACGAGAAGTAACGTTGCAAGAAATCTTGCAGAAGGACTGAACCTTTTTTCAAAATATTCGGGTATAGAGCGGATTTTAGTATAAACAATAATTGGGAGCCATCCGAACAAAAAGAACGGGATGAAAAACCAATCATTCATATAAGTCATTGATGACGAAAATCCATGTTGAAAACCCATCGCAGAATATTTAATAAAGCTATGACTTCCGACACCAGTTGCAACAATAGAAAATGTAATTAGCCACCACGAAAACCTTCTTCCACCAAAAAAGAAATCCTGTGTTGATCTATTATATCTTCCAAAATATGCTCCGAAAAGCATCACAAGAAGAAAATAAACCACCATTACAATCCAATCTGTTGTAGTACCGATATTATGAAATTTTTCCATAGTCTTATAAGTATAATGCTGCAATAATTAAAAAAGCATGTAAAATAAAAAAGAAGATAAAACCGAAAATCATAATTCTAAACCATCGGCGATGCCTTGGGGTATTCCTATTTAATGCCCCACTCTTTACGGCTATTATTAAACCGGTCGCAAAAAAAATTCCTCCAACCATGTAGAGATAAAGAAAAGGGATCCAGCTATTAAAAAGAGATGGCATACATTACTATTTTTTAGTGCCCAAGTTATATCTGTGGAATTATTTCTGCAACAAAAATCGACTTACAACACGCATACAACCATCAATTTTAGTTTCAATTAAATTTAACTCACTATTTTGATTCCAATCTTTACACTTATATTCAAATTGCATTTGAGCCCCCATGTATCTAAATTTAGCGCCTAAATTTTCATTTTTTCTTAATTGGAGGTCGTTTTATATGGCTATGATGGCCAAGATGAGGAGTTTAGCTCCGTGGTTTATAATATTGGTTGGCGGTCTTTTCGTTCTATTTATGGTTATTTCAGATTCCAACGTACTTGATTTTGTAAGACAGCAAGCACAAAATGTTGGATCGATTAACGGTGAAGAAATAACATATCAGGAATATTCTAATCTGGTTGAACGCGCAAAGCAGAATCAGGAACAAATGACCGGACAGCAGATAAATGAAACCCAGATGGATTTTTTCCGCGATCAAGTATGGGATGCATTAATCATCCAGAAAATGCTTGATAAAAAAGTTAAAGAATTTGGTATTGTTGTTACCGATGATGAAATTAAAAACGAAATATTAGGTCCTAATCCTCCTCCTATGCTTCGTCAGCAATTTACTGATTCAACGGGTAATTTTAACCGACAACTTTATGAACAGGCACTAAGAGACCCAAGAAATAAAGAAATTGTTATTGCTGTAGAAGAGCAGATCCGTCAGCAGCTTATTCAACAGAAATTACAAAATCATCTTTTTGCTTCTGTTACTGTTAGTGATGAAGAAGCCAAAGAGAGATTTGTTTCCCAGAATATTAAAATGAAAGCCAATTATATTCTTATTGATCCTAATACAATTCCACAGGATCAATTGAAGGTTACAGATGAAGATCTCAAAAAGTTTTATGATAAGAATCTTGATAACTACAAAATTGAACCCTCAAGAAAAATTAAATATGTACTTTTTAGAAGACAACCTTCTCAAAGCGACTCGCTTGGTGTAAAGAAAAATTTGGAAGCCATTGTTACAAAAGCAAAAGGTGATACTGCTTCATTCAAATCCTATATAGAAATTTATTCCGATAAACCTTATTCAAAGGACACGTTAAATATTTCATCATTACCTGTGGAAGCAAAGGATGCGATCGTAAAAGCTAATAAGGGAGAAATTCTTGGTCCATTCTCAACTTTTGATGGATATGTCGTTTTTCGATTTATTGATAAAGTTAAATCGAAACAGGAATCTGTGAGAGCTTCGCATATACTTATTAGAGCAACCGGAAATGATAGCGAAGACTTTAAGAAAGCAAATGATCTTTATAACGAAATTATGAAGGGTGCAAGTTTTGAAGCTACCGCAAAAGCAAATTCTCAGGACGGCAGCAGCGCTAATGGCGGAGATCTTGGCTGGGCATCAAGAGGTCAGTGGGTTAAAGAATTTGAAGACGCAGCTTTTAATGGTAGGATTGGTGTCGTTCAAAAACCGGTAAAAACTGTTTTCGGCTACCACATTATTAAAGTAACCGGAAGATCGAGCGAAGATTTTGTTGTAGAAAGAATAATTAACAAAGTAGAAATTTCTGCTTCAACAAATGATAAACTTTTCCAGGATGCATCGGATTTTGCATACATTGCTAATGAGAACAGTTTTGAATCCGAAGCAAATATGTTGAAGTATAGTGTAATAGAAACTCCTCCTTTTACAGAAGATGCTCAGGCAATTCCCGGTGTTGGAATTAATGTTGCACTTGTAAAATGGGCATTCGATAATAAAGTTGGAAAAGTTAGCGAAGTATACCGCGTTGCTTCCGGTTATGTTGTTGCAACTGTTTCAGAAGTTATTAAAGCCGGATTTAAGAAATTTGATGATGTTAAAACACTTATTAAAAATGACGTTTTGCGCGAAAAAGCATTTGTTAAAGCGATGGAGTATGCTAAACAGATACGCGATAAAATCGGTGATAATGGCGACGGACAAATTGCAAAATCAATCTGGTATGCCGCTCGTGTAGATTCTGCCGGTGAATTTACAACTAACGGTAATGTTCCGGGTATTGGTCGGGACTTTGCATTTACAGAATATTCATATAAAGCGGACTTAAATAAATGGTCGCAGCCGGTAAAAGGAACAATTGGTGTATATCTAATCAGTTTGAAGAACCGAACTCCATTCGATAAAGCTTCTTTCGATTCTCAAAGACTCTCTATTAAAAAAGAACTGCTTCAACAGAAGAAGAACAATTATTATAATACCTGGATTCAGGAATTGAGGAAAGAAGCAGACGTAGTAGATAACAGATACATGTTCTACAGATAAGACTTTAAACCAGTCTTGATTGTAAAAACTTTCAAGACTGGTCTATTCATTTTCCCCCTTTGATTTATAAAACGATTTTCTATATTTCCTTCCAATAATTATGAAACTCAAATATTACTCTATATTATTTTTTATTCTCCTGTTTTGTAAGGAGAACCTTTCGCAATATAACGGAAGCGATTTCAATTTTTCGTTTAACTATAATTATACTACTACATCAAAATTATATCTTCAGCCGAATTCCGCAGATCCGGTTTTAAGAACCGAATTCGAAAGTCTTGATGGAATCTACAATCTTTCCTTTGAATTTAGATACCGTCTGTTTGAGCAAATGATAATTGGTATTGGAACCGAGTTTATTAGAAAATCCTACACACATCGTAATTTTATTTTAGAAGGAAATCGTATTGATATTAATGAAGGATATAATTTAATACCTGTTGAACTCAACCTTTATTATTTGCTTCCATTCTCAACAGAGAGATTTAAGTTTTTTATGGGCGGGGGCGGCGGTGTCTATTTTGGCAGTCAGATCCGGGAATTTGGCGATGTAGAATTTGTGAATGACGGCGGGAAAATCGGTTATGGTATTAATGTCTCTGTCGGTATGGA